>OGKJ01000002.1_pt1 | contig 279036 bp, 271 predicted proteins | sample 1572461 | NCBI WGS metagenome assembly OGKJ01 (sample SAMEA2582080, study PRJEB24529) | metagenome | biome: Human gut stool | place: China | collected 2011 | reverse complement strand
ACCTACGACCCACTGGTCCCAAACCAGTTGCGCTACCAAGCTGCGCTACTCGCCGACGATTGAGCACAATTATAGTGAGCTTTTCTTTTCAGTCAATTAATTTTTTAGATTCCTCTTTCAATTGCTCAAAATTATTCCAGTTTTTCAACCGCACTTTTGTTGTCTTTGTAAAATAAAACGTTGTCAGTTAAAATAGCAAACGTTTACTTAATGCTATCTTGAGGAAAAACGCATGACTGCTCAAATTATTTCAGGTACTGAACTATCAAAAAAAATCAAATCGGATGTTGCCAATAAAATTGAACATTATCGTGCTCAAGGTAAACGTGCACCAGGACTTGCGGTAATTTTAGTGGGTGCAGATCCCGCTTCTCAAGTCTATGTAGGCAGTAAACGAAAAAGTTGTGAGGAAATCGGGATGGTTTCAAAATCTTATGATTTACCTGAAACCACTTCGGAAGCAGAACTACTGCAACTGATAGATCAATTGAATGCGGATGAAACGATTGATGGTATTCTCGTGCAACTTCCATTGCCTGAACAAATTAATAGCACATCAGTGATTGAGCGTATTAGTCCTGAAAAAGATGTGGATGGTTTCCACCCTTATAATGTGGGGCGTTTATGTCAGCGTATTCCAACTTTACGTGCTTGCACCCCTTATGGCGTGATGAAATTATTAGAAACCACGGGCATTGATTTACACGGTAAGCATGCGGTGATCGTTGGTGCATCAAATATTGTGGGACGCCCGATGTCACTTGAATTGTTGTTGGCTGGTGCTACTGTCACGGTGACACACCGTTTTACCAAAGATTTAGAGCATCATATTCGTCAGGCGGATGTTTTAGTGGTAGCTGTGGGTAAACCTCGTTTTATTCCAGGCGATTGGATTAAAGAAGGGGCAACAGTCATTGATGTGGGGATTAACCGTATCAATGGCAAATTAGTGGGCGATGTGGAATATGATGTGGCGATACAAAAAGCGGCTTATATTACGCCAGTACCGGGTGGGGTAGGGCCAATGACGGTTGCCATGCTGATGTTTAATACACTTTATGCTTATGAGCATAACAATCAATTGGTTTAAGAAATGAAAAAAGTGCGGTTAAATTTAACCGCACTTTTGCATTAATGTAATTTCAATCTTGGTTTTAAATAGTGGTTAAGTTTATCCACTAAAATAATCAAGCCAATCTTAATACATCCATGCAAAGCATGTTGATGCATACGATATAAAGATACATACGCAAATTGCGCAAATTTACCTTGAACAGTCAGTGGGTTTTTCCCAAATTTATTTGAAATGCTACCCAATGCGGTAAAGCTTGAAAGGGAAACCAAGGTTCCTTTATCGTTGTATTTGAAGGCTTTTAATGGTTTTTGCTCAAAAAGTGCAAAGATGTTTTTAGCACAAACTTTTGCCATTTGGTGTGCTGCCTGCGCTCTTGGTGGAACTAATTTACCGTTTGGTTGCATTAATGCCGCACAGTCACCAATCGCAAAAATACTGTCATCCACTGTGGTTTGAAGAGTATCTTTCACCACTAATTGATTGATGCGATTAAGCTCTAATCCATCGAATTGTTGTGTCACGGTTGAGGTGCGAACACCTGCTGCCCATACAATCAGATCAGCTTTGATTTCTTCCCCATCTTTGGTGATAAGTGTATTTGGTTGGGCTTCTGTGATCATCGTATTTAATTTCACGTTAGCACCCATTTCTTGCAATTCCTCTAATACCGCTGCAGATAAATTTTCAGGTAGAGCCGGTAATAAGCGAGGACCTGCTTCAACTAAGGTGACTTGCAAGCAAGAATTATCAATTTTACCGTAACCGTAAGAAGACAGGTCTTCAGTCGCGTGATAGAGCTCAGCAGTTAATTCCACGCCAGTTGCACCACCGCCAACAATCGCAATATTGACTTTGCTCTCATCTACTAGTTTCTGTTTAAATTCTTCTTCACCAATATCATCTAATGCACGGTTTTCTGAGAATTTAAGGAATAATTCCAACATTCTTTGTTGGAAGCGAAGTGCTTGATCAGAGCTGTCTAAGAAAATACAGTTATCAGCCACGCCTTTTGTATTAAAATCGTTCGATTTACTGCCGATCGCAATCACTAAGTAATCATAAGGAATACGACGCGCAACCACGAGCATATCGCCTTCTTGCCCATAAACAGGGGCAAGTTCAACATATTTCTGTTCACGATTAATGCGTGTGATTAAGCCTTGCTCGAAGCTAAAATGATGGTTTTTACCGTGAGCGCGATAACTCAGAGAATCCGTGCCATCATCCATTACACCTGTTGCAATTTCATGTAATAAGGGTTTCCACAAGTGGGTCGCATTGCGATCCACAAGAGTCACTTTAGCCTGTTTTTTGCGACCTAATTTGTCGCCTAAAAATGTCGCTAATTCAATGCCGCCGGCGCCACCGCCAACGATCACGACGTTTTTCATAAAGAACTCCTAAAAGCAAAATTGTTAAAAATGTTAAACTAATGTAATGATAGCATAACAAATAAACAAGACGAAAAAATTTAATGGAAATGACCGCACTTTATTGATGGCAGCGATCGTAAAGCGGTTGCAATTGTTGAATGGTTTGGGTGATAAATAAAACGGGATCGATTTGATGGAGTTCAGCTTTTTCAATACTTTTTCCAATGCACCAAAAATCTTCATCTGAACGTAAGAGTAGATCTTTTTCAGAGATGGCTTTTACTTTGCGAAAATCATCATATTCACTTTCATCTTCTCGCCAAATATCAAAATCAGCAAATTCTTTAAAATCAAATTGATCAAGCCACTGATTATATTGTTGCACATTAATTTGTGAACGATCTGCGCGATAGCAATGCCAATCTAAACACACTCTTAACCGACGACGATTTAATAGCACAGAAAAGATTGCTGCAGAATTTTGGTTGAACTCGTATTTAAAATAAGCGAAGAAATGCGCGCGAACCTGCCAGCCATTAGTCCAACTTTCAATATGTGGTTTCGCAAAAGGTGTGCCAAGTTGCTTTGCCACTTCTTGAATAATTGCTTTCCAGTTATCCCAATGTAATTTGTAATCAGCTTTAATTGCCGGAATATCTTCCGGGCAGAATTTCTTCATTTGGGCGAATTGATAGAAAGGAATATTGAACAGTTCGCAAGATTCAGTATTGAGCGAGAGCATGGCGTTTCCTTAAAAATCACTGTAATTTTTGACCGCACTTTGCGTGAAGAACTGTTTGTCTTCCCAACGCAATAGCGTCATTCGATTATTCCACACACATCCTGTATCCAAGGCATAAATATCTTTTGGAGTTGGTTCATCGACTAAACTTGCCCAATGTCCAAATACAATGGGAATTTGTTTATAAAGTGGATTATCTAAATTAAACCAAGGCGTGAGTTCAGCTGGTGCATCTTTTAAAGGGGATTTACAGGCAAAATCAAAACGATGATCTAAATAACAAAAACGCATTCGAGTGAAAGCATTAATAATGTAACGATGACGCGCTAAGCCCTGCAAATTTGGCGACCAGCGATCAGGCTGTTCAGAATACATATTTTCAATCAGATAATGAAAATCGCCGTGCTGTAAAATCTGTTCCACTTCAGCTGCACAAGATTTAGCAGTTTCCAAATCCCAATCGGGCGAAATACCTGCGTGTGCCATCAGGAAGTTTAATTTTTCATTATGCACAAGTAATGGCTGGCGGCGTAACCAATGAATCAGTTCATCAAAATCGGGCGCATTAAAAATGGCATCAACACGATCACGCGGTTTTACTTTTTTAATACCCAGTGCAGTCGCAATTAAGTGTAAATCGTGATTACCTAGTACGGTTTGCGCCGCATTGCCAAGTGATTTTACGAAACGAAGGCATTCAAGTGATTTATCCCCACGCGCCACAAGATCCCCCACAAGATAAAGTTTATCTTGCGTAGGATTGAAATCTACACGCGCTAATAAAAGCTGTAATTCATCATAACAGCCTTGCAAGTCACCGACGAAATAGGTTGCCATTCTTTCTACAATGCTCCAGTTATGGTTATTAGGTTTTGGCAGTCTTTATGCTAAGAATTTACCATAAATTCTAGCATAGATTTTTTGTGAAGATACTATTCATTTCATGATCTTAAAATAGTAAGATAGCCTGCAATTTAAGGCAGATATGATGTTTTTCTATGTATTCTATTGAACATAAAAATGTAGTGATTAGTATTTCAACGGCGGATAAACGTCGAAATCACATTATCGATCAATTCGGTCAGAAAAAAATTCCCTTTGAATTTTTTGATGCATTCACGCCTTCTGATCGACTTGATGCTCATTTACAGCATTATCTTCCAAATGTGGAAGCCACATCAAAGCTCACGGCAGGAGAGAAGGGATGTTTGATGAGCCACTTCATGCTATGGAAAAAGTGTGTTGATGATAATTTAGCTTATATTTCTATTTTTGAGGATGATATTCTGCTTGGTGATAATGCCGAACAATTTCTTGCGAATGATGAATGGCTAAAAGTGCGGTTCAATTTTCAAGAGATTTTTGTTTTGCGTTTAGAAACCTTTTTAATGCCTGTTCAGCTGGAACATCAGCAACAAATTTTACCTTTCCAAGAAAGAAACATTGATATTTTAAAATCAAAGCATTTTGGTACAGCTGGTTATATTATCTCTAATGGAGCAGCGAAATACCTCATTAATCTATTTGAAAAACTCGCCGTAGAGGAAATCAAAGCAATTGATGAGATCATGTTTAATGAACAGATTAATGTCGGTCTCTATCAAGTATATCAACTTAATCCTGCCATTTGTGTTCAAGAGTTACAGTTAAATCAAGAGAATAGCTTACTGGTAAGTGACTTGCAGCAAGAACGTAAAAAAAATACGGCAGTGCACACCAAGAAAACATTGAAACAGCGTTTAACTCGGATAAAAGAAAATATTATACGAGCACTAAATAAAGAAAAATGGAAAGAACAACAACGCCTGAAAGAAATGCAAGGTAAAGAAATTGTTCGTTTTATGTAGATAAGCTGATGAAATACGTTGTATAGGCTTAATCTCTTAAGCCTATTCGTAAAAAGCGATTTATACGCAAAATCAAAGTAATGATACTTTAAGCCTTGAAAACCACCAATGAAGCTGGTTGTCATTTTAGAAAATTAAAAGATGTGATAGACAAATTTATATTTAATTTCTCTAATGAGCCTTCTTACTTTTGTTCTAAAGTCAACAACATCAAAATCAGCCTTAAAAGCAGGATAACTATTGCAGATTTCCTTAAATAGTGAATACCCTAAATTAGCTTTTAAGTGAGAACTTCGGCTAGACCAAAACTTATCTGGCCCAGGATAATGGTAAATAACTGCAGGAAATTGAATTTCTCGTTCTTTTCGATATTTTATATAGCCAGATTCAGATGGCGTGAAGTTAAATCTTGTATTTATAAATTTAACATCATCTTTGAAAATACCATTTAAGATATCCTGATCTTGATACTTTATAACGTCCTTATATTTATTTAACCACGTCAGACTCATCTCTAGAACATTCAATTCTCGCCATCTTCGCATATTGATAAGAAGCACTCCGGCGTTAAAATAATGATGATTTTCTAAGCCAATTTGGGCCTTGTAATCGGCTTGCTCAATTTCAATAAAGAAATCCTTACATGCGGCAAGTGAATACTGTTCGATATCAGTATTCCATAAATCATCTAATGAGCCATTTGTTAGCGTATCAACATCAATATAAAGTAACTTATCTACATCAGGGATATATTGAGTTATATTTAATCTGGCATAGGTTGCTAAAGAAATATAATTTATTGTAATGGGAAAGTTAGCAAATTCATCTTTATCCACACTTATAAACTTGATACTTTTCCCATGATTGTAAACGATATTTGCTATAATTTCTTTATTGTTATTATCAATGCCAAAATCCAAAATATAGAAACAAATTTCAGATTCAGAATTATTTTTTAATACACTTAATATGCTGACGGCTAAATATGGTGCATAGTTATTATCAGATGAAAACGCGACATTCATATTAGTCTTCCTTAACTGTATCGATTATTATTTTTCTAAGGTTTGTTGTGAAGTCAGCTATATTATGAATATTTTTGACATAAGCCATTCCAGCTTTAGCCTTTTCCTCTCTTATAGAATCATTTTGCATGAGTTTTTGAATTGCTTCTACATAAAGCTCAACTTTGTCAAAACCATCTCCTAATACATCACCAACATGTATGCCAAATTTAGAGGTTAAATCCTCAGGATTTCTGTTACTAACAAGAACGGTTCCATAAGAAAGTGCTTCTAAAAAAGAAATTGGGAGTGCCTCATGAATTGATGTGTTCACTAAGATTTTTGCATCTCGAATAAAATTATTTTTTTCTATACCATCAACATGCCCAACAAAATGTAAATTATTAATATTTAAATATTTATTTATAATTTTAGTATTTTTATCAGACTCACGAAAGGTTTGACCTAACACATAAAATTGATATTCAGGTAACTTTGATGCAATTTCACAGAAAAGCCAACCTCTTTTTACTGATTCAATACGACCAAGAAAAATGATATTATTCTTCTTATTATGTTTATCAAAATCAAATTTATTATCTATTTCTACTGGGTTTGGTAAATATTGGATACTAACATCATTATCTAGAGAATAAAGATCTTTTGCCTTTCTATTTAAAAAATACCCTTGTGAAATAAATTTCACTCGATTTTGTTTATACATAGAATGAACAAGATCATAAATATCTTGATTATAATAAGATGTTTCAGGAAAAAGTTTAACTGTATTAATTTCATCCCACTCGTAAGCTGGTCTTGGATCTTGAATCCACAGAATAAGTTTCTTATTTATATCTAACTCATGTTTTAGAACCCAATCGTAAGTTAATTCAATCGAGAGGTAAACATCGTAATTTTGCTTTTTAAGCCACAATTTAGAAAATAGTTTTCTTTTAGGGAGCTTATAAACGTTAACATCATCAACTTTTATTTTTTCTGCAAAATAACGATTTTTATTGCTACGGCCTAATAATACATCAATCTGGATCAGATCATTGGGAATATACTTAGCAATAAGCCGGCGAGCAAGAAACCCATATCCACCATAAGCAGTTCCAGCACCGCCAAAAAACTCATCTATAATCAAACCAACTTTTATTTTTTTCATTATGAATCCTTAAGTTAATTAATATGTACTGGGCAATTTATAGCTCAGTTGATTCAAAAAGATTATTTTCATCATTTTCGGGTGGGTTATCCGCCAACCAGTTTGCTAAGCGTGCATAATCTGCGATAGCCAAATTTTCTGCACGTGCATTTAAATCAATACCAAGTGCGGTCAGATCTTCGGCTGAAAATAATGTTGAAAGCGCATTGCGCAGTGTTTTACGGCGTTGATTGAACGCTTGGGAGCAAACACGGTTCAACCAATATAAATCTTTTACAGGATGAGGTAATTCTTTATGCGGAATTAAACGCACAACGGCTGAATCCACTTTCGGTGCTGGTTTAAATGCAGAAGGTGGTACTTCAAGTACAGGCATCACTTGGCAGAAATATTGCGCCATAATGGTTAAACGACCATAAGCTTTGCTATTTGGGCCTGCGCATAAGCGTTTTACCACTTCTTTTTGTAGCATGAAGTGCATGTCTTGAATCACATCGTGATACTTAAATAAGTGGAACATCAATGGGGTAGAAATGTTGTAAGGCAAGTTACCAAATACGCGTAACTTCTGACCTTTTTCAGCTAAATTCTCTTTTGTATAAAGCTCACCAAAATCAAATTGCATCGCATCCGTTTCAATGACGGTGAGTTTTTGATGTAAAAATGGATGATGACGTAAACGTTCTGCGAGGTCTCGGTCAAGCTCGACCACCGTAAGATGATCGACAAGCTCTCCAACAGGCTCCGTTAATGCACCAAGCCCTGGGCCAATTTCTACTAAGAATTGATTCGGTTGTGGATGAATTGCCGCCACGATACCTTGAATCACAGAAGTATCATGTAAAAAGTTTTGCCCAAAGCGTTTACGGGCTGTATGGCCTAAGTGTTTTTTTGAGTTCATAAAATAGTCTAGTAAATGATAAAGTTTGTGGTTTATATCTTTAAATATCTAGCCACTCTGGTTTTATTTCTCTCGGGGAGATCTCATTAACATTATCATGGTAATGAATAATATGGCATGCATTCTTAGAATTTGGATGCCAATGTGTAAAATTTTCTTTGTCTTGCGAGTAAAAACAAATCATAGGTCTATTTAACCCTGAAGCAATATGAATCGTTGATGTATCTACCGAAATAAGTAGGGCACAGTTTCTAATCAACTCAATGGTATGGTAGATCGTTGTGTGAGGATTTGGGTAAACAAATACATCATCAAATTGATTAGCGATTCTACTTAAATGCTCATGAGTATCTGGTGTTGAGAGTAAGATCAATGGGCATTTACGATGATTTCTAATATATGCTAAGTAATCTATAACGTGAGTATCGTTAAATTTTCTATTTTTCCCCGCACCATAGAAGTTAATTGTAATGTAATTATTTAACTGGTTATCAGTAATAAATTGAAGAATTTCTTCTTTGGTTGAGCCATCTTGCGGAATGTCATAGCTATCATCACTTAGACTGATGTTTGACTGAGCTAAAGCCTCTTTATAAATTTCTGAAAAATGGCCATCTTTAGTAATATTTATATTAAAAATATTATAATCTGCTTTTCTATAGCCGATATAATTACGGGCATTGAGTATTCTCAATAGCAACAAGTCTCGGTTTCTAAGTACAAGAGTTGGCTCAATGACAACATCGTATCTTTCTTTTCTAATAAACAGTGCCGTCTTGATGTAGTCGAGAATGTTTCTTTTCTTTACAAGATAAATCTCATCAATGTGATGGTTTCTTTGAAACAGATAAGCGTTTTGTTTCGTGCAGATGACACCAATCTTTATCAAGGGGTTAAATTTCTTTATTTCCCGAAAAACAAAAGAACTGACGATATAGTCGCCAATTTTCCCATCTTGTCGCAAAAATAAGAAACTCTTAGGATGTTCTAAACTTTGGGGATTGTTGGATCTTGAAGATTTATCAAGTATCCATTTCCCTATTTTTAACCTTAGGGCCTTTAGCTTATTCATATCGATGCTCAATTTTGTCTATTTCTGAGTCACTGTTTAATCCTCTAAATACACATGGAGGTTCAATGCCATAGGCATCAACGCGAGTTTTTTGGATTAATCCCGTCAGATAATCAGCAGGCAGTCTTATTGGATAAGCGTAGTTAAGTAATTTTTTAGCACCCGATAGTGTAATTAAATAAGCGGTTGCATAGATAATGCATCTTCTTGAATTTTTTGAAGGTGCCTTGTAATGTGCAAGTCTATATCCTTCCACAATCCGTTTCTTAAAAAAATGGGATTTAACTTTTCCGTGATCAAAAAAGATCAACTCATGATTTTTATTAATTTTATTGAGCGTATCTTCAACAATTTCCTTAAAGTGCTGTGAAACGATCGCATCGTCTTCAAGAATAATGGCACTTTTAATATTGTTTTCTACCATGTGCTCATAAACTTTAATATGGCTTATTGCACAGCCAATTTCGCCGAGCGTTAAGGGCTTAGGTGATAAATAGTGTTTCGGATAGAAATCATAATCGACAGATTCTAATACGGAAGCAGGAAGTTTTTTCCCATCTGTCGCATCAAAAAAACTAAAGTCTAACCCCAAACCAGAAAGGCGCTTAGCAATATTTTCTCTTCTTGTTGAATGTTTTAAACTAATTACAATTATTTTAGGTATAGCCATAAATAACCCTTGGGTTGAAGTTATTGTTTTACATGCAGATTAACGAACATTATAGTAAAGTTTGCTTTAGCTTTTTAGTAGGTAGGGTGCCACCTTGGGAAAGGTAATACCGCATAAGGCTACATCTTGGCCTCGTATGCTAAATTAAATTCTTTATCTAATCGACTTTAGTGGAACATTATAATCGAATTATTAAAAAAATAATGTGCATTTAAACAAAATACCATTTTAATCTTTCGTCTAACATTAAAAACGGCTATAATTCGCCCGTTTTTCATTTATAGCCGCAAAAAGTGCGGTCAAAAAAATCATTATTTTAGAGGATAAAATGGCAAAAGAAGATTGCATTGAAATGCAAGGCACAATTTTGGAAACCTTACCAAATACCATGTTCCGTGTTGAGTTAGAAAATGGTCACGTGGTGACTGCACATATTTCTGGCAAAATGCGTAAAAACTATATTCGTATCTTAACGGGCGATAAAGTAACTGTAGAAATGACACCTTATGACTTAAGCAAAGGTCGTATCATTTTCCGTAGCCGTTAATTTAGAAATGAAAAGAAAAGCCGATATGTTGATATCGGCTTTTTTTGTTTGAAAAGCGTACAAATTATTTGAAGTCTGAAAAAAAATCTGTATAATCAGCGCCCTTAGCCACGTTCATTTTTTCGTTCCTTGCCTTTGCAGATTGGTGGCTAATCTACGTCAAAGGCTGATTAACCCGTAAGGAGCAGTAATGCGTCACTACGAAATCGTGTTTATGGTTCATCCGGACCAAAGCGAGCAAGTACCAGGTATGATCGAACGTTACACAGGTTCTGTTAAAGAAGCTGGTGGTCAAGTTCATCGCCTAGAAGATTGGGGTCGTCGTCAATTAGCGTACCCAATTAACAAATTACACAAAGCACACTACGTGCTTATGAATGTAGAAGCGCCTCAACAAGTCATCGACGAGCTAGAAACGACTTTCCGTTATAACGATGCTGTATTACGCAGTCTTGTTATCCATACTAAGCACGCCGTAACCGAAGCGTCCCCAATGAAAGCGGCTAAAGAAGAACGTAAACCTTTAGCTGAAGTTGAAAACAACGATTTTGAGGATGCTGAAGAGTAATTCAAAACTTGATAATCGCTTCTCGTTAATCGGCACAGTGTGTCAATTACCTAAACGAAGCAAAAGCCCTAACGGGATTGCGCATTGCCAGTTTTGGCTGGAACATCGTTCCGAACAAGTCGAAAGTGGTTTATCACGCCAAGCGTGGTTAAAGATGCCAGTTCAAGTCAGTGGCAATCAGTTAATAGAAAAAACTCAAAGCATTACGGTCGGCAGTAAACTTCTTGTGGTGGGGTTTATAACTTCACATAAAACCTCAAATGGTTTAACGCAGTTAGTATTGCATGCCGAGCAAATCGAATTTATAGATTAGGAGACAGCCAAATGGCACGTTATTTCCGTCGTCGTAAGTTCTGCCGTTTCACAGCGGAAAATGTTGTTGAAATCGATTACAAAGATATCGCTACATTAAAGAACTACATTTCTGAAAGCGGCAAAATTGTACCAAGCCGCATTACCGGTACTCGTGCGAAGTACCAACGCCAATTAGCACGCGCAATCAAACGCGCTCGTTATTTAGCGTTATTACCTTACTCTGATTCTCATCACAATTAAGAAGGAGTTAGGAAATGCAAGTAATTCTTTTAGATAAAATCGTTCACCTAGGTAACGTAGGTGATCAAGTTAATGTTAAATCTGGTTTCGCTCGTAACTTCTTAATCCCACAAGGTAAAGCGGTTATGGCAACTAAAGCTAACATTGAACACTTTGAAACTCGTCGTGCAGAGTTAGAAGCAGCGGCAGCAGCAAGTTTAGCAGCAGCTCAAGCTCGTGCAGCACAAGTGACTGCATTAGGTTCTGTAACTATCGCATCTAAAGCTGGTGAGGAAGGCCGTTTATTCGGTGCAATCACTACTCGTGATGTAGCAGAAGCAGTAACTGCAGCAGGCGTTGAAATTGCGAAAAGCGAAGTTCGTTTACCAAACGGTCCAATCCGTACTCTTGGTGACCACGATGTTCGTTTCCAACTTCACGGCGAAGTATTTGCAACATTAGATGTTATCGTTGTTGCAGAATAATTATCAAAGTTTTTGATAAAAGAAAACCCGACGTAATGTCGGGTTTTTTGTTTTTCTAGATCAAGAAAATATTTTGGTTATTCTCCGAGGATAAAAAAGTGCGGTCATTTTTGACCGCACTTTTATTATCAATTTAATGTTTTAAATTACAAACCTAATACAGCAAATAATACCCAGATTGTGTAAATCATGGCTAAGCCGTAAAAGATAAATCCGCCAGCTGGCACGTGGATTTTAAGATCGTGCATTGCATGATGGATACGGTGTAAACCACACCACATTGGGAAAATGGTTAAAACTAAGATAACTAATTTTCCGATCCAAGAATAAGCGAATGTAATTAAGTTATGTGGATCAATTAATCCAAATGGTAACAATAGACCAAGGATTAAGATCACAACAGGGAAGAAAATCGCACTGACAGTCCCGCCAGCACCAAACATCAACCATACTGGTGGTTCACCAGAGCGTTTTGGATTTTGATCGACCATTTTTTCTCTCCCTACATATAAACTAAAATTAATGCGATAACACTAATCACAGCGGTAACTGCCCAAAGTGCATTTCTTAACACGTGATGTGGTAAACGTTCATTTTTAACAATGATGTTCATCACTTTTGGTGTCATCACGAAATAAGTTGCAGTGTGATATAAAGTCGCAATTAATGTAATGATATTTAAGATCACTACAATTGGATTTCTTAAGAAGCTAATGAAATCAATAATGCCTAGACCTGGTACAGGATTGCTTGCAAGGCAAAGTACACCGTAAAGCAATACGATACAGAACCACACTGCAAAGATAGAAGTTGCTTCACGTACCATATAAGCTTTATAGAAATCCAATTTTTGCCACCAAGTAGCCGTCATTGGGCGAACATATTTTTTGCGTTTACTTACTGTTACTGACATATTCTTCCCCTTAGCCTTTTGGTTTTAGCATTGAGATAACATAATCTTTGGCACTTTCCACTTTGCCTTGGTTGATCGCAGAAGCTGGATCCACGTGTTTTGGACAGACTTCAGAACAATAACCAACGAAAGTACAGCTCCAAACACCGTTTTTACCATTTAATAATGGCATACGTTGTGCTTTACCATGGTCACGGTTATCAAGGTTGTAACGGTGTGCCATTGTAATCGCTGCAGGGCCTAAGAATTCAGGGTTTAAACCAAATTGTGGACAAGCCGCATAGCATAAACCACAGTTGATACACATTGAGAATTGACGATATTTTTCAAGCTGTGCCGGCGTTTGTTTAGTACGGCTTACTTGCAATTCTTTTGATGGATGTGGTTTACCATCTAATGCTGGTGCTTCGTTACCAATAATATAAGGTTTAATTGCCTCTAAACTTTCGATAAAGTGGCTTAAATCAACCACTAAGTCGCGTTCAATAGGGAAGTTTGCTAATGGTTCAATACGCATATGGCCGCTGTAATCACGTAAGAACGTTTTACAAGCCAATTTAGGTTTGTTATTCACCATCATCCCACAAGAACCGCAGATCGCCATACGGCAAGACCAGCGATAAGAAAGAGACGGTTCAAGTTTATCTTTAATGTAACCTAACGCATCTAAAAGAGAAGTTTGGTTATCATAAGGTACTTGATAAGAGCTTAAATGTGGCTCTTGATCATTTTCTGGGTTGTAGCGTAATACTTCTACAGTCATTACTGGTGAATTAGCCATTTGCTTGCTCCTTAGCTTTCGCAGCCGCTTCTGCCGCTTCTGCTTCAGCACCATAAACACGTTTTGCTGGTTGAGATTTAGTGATTTTCACCGGACTGTATTCAATACGCGGTGCATCATCGCCATTGTAGTAAGCAAGGGTGTGTTTTAAATAATTCACATCATCACGTTCAGTGTAGTCTAAGCGTTGGTGTGCACCACGAGACTCTTTACGTTCAATTGCAGAGTTGGCAATAGATTGTGCTACATCAAGGATGTAACCTAATTCTACGGTGTAAAGCACATCGGTATTGAATACGCTTGAACGGTCTGCAACACGAATACGTTTATAACGTTCTTTAAGCTCAGCAATTTTATCTACTGCTTTTTGCATGCTTTCTTGGTCACGGTAGATACCACAACCTTCTTCCATTACGGTACCCATTTCGTCACGGATTTCAGACCAAGATTCATTACCTTCTTGGTTATAAAGCGCTTCAAGGCGAGCCACAACATCTTGCGCTTGTGCATCAACTGCTGCACGGTTTGCAGGTTGTGCTTCTGCTGCACGTTGTGCGGCATATTCACCTGCAACACGGCCTAAAACCACTAATTCTGCAAGCGAGTTAGAACCTAAACGGTTTGCACCGTGTAAACCAGAAGACGCACATTCACCCACAGCAAATAAACCTTTAATGCGAGTTTCGCTGTTGAAATCAACTTCGATACCACCCATGGTGTAGTGAACAACTGGACGAACTGGAATTGGTTCATTAACTGGGTTTACCCCTTCATAAGCACTGGCTAATTCACAAATGAATGGAAGACGTTCATGTAAATATTTTTCACCTAAGTGACGTAAGTCAAGATGAACCACATCAACACCTTTTGCTGTTTTTAAGGTGTTACCTTTTTTCCATTCTTGCCAGAACGCTTGTGAAACTTTATCACGTGGACCAAGTTCCATATATTTGTTTTCAGGTTTACCGATTGGGGTTTCAGGGCCTAGACCATAATCTTGTAAATAACGGTAGCCGTTTTTATTCACTAAGATACCGCCTTCACCACGGCAACCTTCAGTCATTAAGATACCAGTGTTTGGTAAGCCGGTTGGGTGGTATTGGACGAATTCCATATCACGAAGAGGAACACCATGACGATATGCCATTGATAAGCCATCACCGGTTACGATACCGCCGTTGGTATTGAATTTAAATGCTCGACAACCACCGCCCGTTGCAATCACAACTGCATTTGCGTTGATTTGAACAAGTGAACCTTCCATCATATTCATCGCCACCATACCGCGAGCATGGCCATCATCAACTAAGATGTCTAAAACGAAGTGCTCGTCAAAGCGTTGAATTTGTGGATATTGAATGGATGTTTGGAAAAGAGTATGTAATAAGTGGAAACCGGTTTTATCTGCCGCGAACCAAGTACGTTCGATTTTCATCCCACCGAAACGACGCACGTTTACATCGCCATCTGCTTTACGGCTCCAAGGGCAGCCCCAACGTTCAAGTTGAGTCATTTCCACTGGAGAATGTTCAACGAAGTATTCCACCACATCTTGTTCACATAACCAGTCACCACCGGCAACGGTATCGTGGAAGTGTTTATCGTAGGAATCTTCCTCTTTAATTACTGCGGCCGCACCACCTTCTGCTGCAACCGTATGGCTACGCATAGGATAAACCTTAGAAACTAATGCGATCTTTAAGTTAGGGTTTGCTTCTGCTGCTGCAATTGCTGCACGTAAACCGCCGCCACCAGCGCCAACAATAGCAATATCGACATTAACCGTTTGCACGATATCCTCCAATCAATAGAAAGTAAAAAAATAAAACGCCCTAAATTAATAGGGGCATATTGTCATTCTGCCATTTTTGTTTACAAATTAGTAACTTTTTTTCTGGAATAAACGGACAAAATACCAAAAGTGTGATCTAACTCAAAAAAGTTAGTTTTTTATATATTTATAGATGATAACCGTTTGCGTTTAAGAATGATTTAGTCGGATTATTGAGTTAAAAATCACTCTTGTTTACAATAGCCTAATTCATTTCAAAGGTGAAAACGGAGAAAAAAATGACCGCACTTAGCGATAAAAAAACAGAATGGCAACCTTCCGCATCAATTAAAAATCTATTGGCGCGTGCTAAAATCATTGCGGATATCCGCCAGTTTTTTACTGAACGTGGATTATTAGAAGTGGAAACCCCTGTTTTAAGTGAATTTGGCGTAACGGATCTTCACCTTTCCACCTTTAATACAGAATTTGTTGCCCCTTTTGATGAGCTCTCGAAAACGCTCTGGCTTTCTACCAGCCCGGAATATCACATGAAGCGTTTACTGGCAGCTGGCAGTGGACCGATCTTTCAAATTGGTAAAGTGTTCCGTAATGAAGAAGCGGGTAATCGCCATAATCCGGAATTCACCATGCTTGAATGGTATCGACCGCACTTTGACATGTACCGTCTGATGAATGAAGTGGATGATTTATTACAACAGATCCTCGATTGTAAACCGGCAGAAACCTTAAGTTATCAGTTTGTTTTCCAAGAATATGTCGGATTAGATCCATTATCAGCGACTCGTCAAGAACTGGTGGAAGCCGCACGTAAACACAACTTTATGGCAGATGAAGATGAAGATCGTGATACTTTACTACAATTTCTATTCAGTGAAGTGGTAGAGCCTAAAATTGGGCAAGAAGCCCCTGTTGCGGTTTATCATTTCCCTTCTTCTCAAGCCGCACTTGCACAACTTAGCCCAGAAGATAGCCGTGTGGCAGAACGTTTTGAGTTCTATTATAAAGGCTTAGAGTTAGCTAACGGTTTCCATGAGCTCACGGATGCACGTGAACAACAATATCGCTTTGAAAAAGATAATCGCCTACGGGAAAAAGCAGGCTTGCCACAGCGTGAAATTGACTATCGTTTTCTGGGCGCATTACAAGCAGGCATCCCAAATACCTCTGGTGTGGCTTTAGGTGTGGATCGTTTGATTATGATTGCATTAGGTGCTGAAAGTATTAAAGAAGTGATTTCATTTTCGATAGAATATGCTTAGTTTGCTCAAAAAGTATTCATTATTTTTTCTGAAATAATAAAAAAGAAGAACAAATTGCTCAAAATAGAGCGATCATTGTATAGACAAAATTCTGAAAAGTTCGATGTGAAAGGATATTTTTGACTAAAAAATATCCTTTTTTGTTCAAAAAATGTGATCTTGATCCAATTTTAGAACATTGGTCTCGATCCTTCATTGACACTATAGGTTTATTTTGTAATATTTTCGACGTCTATTTCGGAGATTGAACTTTTTATGAAAAATTGCTTCAATCAAAAATCATAGGTAACAACCAAAAGGAATAACAATTATGAAAAAGACACTAGCAGCATTAATCGTTACTGCATTTGCCGCTTCAGCAGCAAACGCAGCAGTAGTTTATGACAACGAAGGTACTAAAGTTGAATTAAACGGTTCTCTTCGTTTAATCATGGAAAAAGCGGATAAAAAAGTGTACAACGCCGCTAACCAATCAACTAAAAAAGCTAACTCTGCTTTACGTAATGCAGGCTCACGTTTCGGCATCACTGTAAAACATAACTTAGATAACGATTTCTATGCATTAGGTCGTTTAGAATTCCGTTTTGATGACACAACTTCTCGTGATAAATTTGGTAGACTTTACGCTAAACGTGCTTATGTAGGTTTAGGTAGCAAAGCGACTGGTGACATCACATTCGGTCGTCAATTAACTATCGCTGATGATTTAAGCCAAGCAGTTGACTATGAATATGGTTTCATTCCAAAAAGTGAATATATTCCTACTGCAGGTACTGGTGTAGTTCGTTATGACTATAAAGGTATCGAAGGTTTACAATTAAGTGCAAACTATAACTTTGGTCAAACAAATGACGAAAAAGGCAATCCACTTAAACCAGGTATCAAAAATGCTTACGCTGTAGGTGCATTATATACAGTGGGTGGTTTAGATGCGCGTTTAGCTTATGGTCACACAAACTTTGAAACTGGTGCATCATACGCTCACCGTTTAGATGGTGTTTTAGCATCATTAGGTTATAAATTTGGTGATTTCACATTAACAGGTGACTTCGGTTATGGCCATGAAAAACTTGACGATGCAAAAGTAAATAAATTCTATGTATCTCCAGGTTTTGCATATCAAGTTGTTCCAGCGTCTAAAGTATATGGTAACTACCTATATGAACGCGCGAAAGGTGAATCTGATAAAGTGAAAACTCATGGTTTCTTACTTGGTGCAGACTACAAACTTCATAAACAAGTTGTATTATTCGTAGAAGGTAAATACGTAACAGCTAAAAAATATACTAACGATGCTTACGATGGTAAAGTTAAAGACAGAGCTATCGGTGTAGGTATGCGTGTATTCTTCTAATCTTTGATTAGATAAGATCTAAAAAGGCGAATCGAAAGGTTCGCCTTTTTGTTTATCTTTTTAAATCTCCCCAACTTTTTTTAAATCTCCCCAACCCCTCTTTACGAAAGAGGGGCTTTTTTATGATATTGCTTTTAGTGATTTTATTAGGAATATATTTGAGAGAGTTAAGAATGGAGAACGTTTATGGGCTATTAAGCTCCCCCTCTTTTGTAAAGAGGGGGCGGGGGGAGATTCATTACTTCAACTTATCCAAAACCAATTTCCCCATCATTTCAATATGGGCGTTTTCTGCATTCAATGCAGGGATATAGTGATAAGACACACCACCGTGATTTAAGAACGTCTCTTTGTTTTCAACTTCAATTTCTTCTAAGGTTTCTAAACAATCCACGGAAAAGCCAGGGCAAATCACGGCGATTTTTTGAATGCCTTGAGAAGCGGCTTCTTCTAAAAAGTGATCCGTATAAGGTTGTAACCATTCTTCACGACCAAAACGAGATTGGAAAGTCATATTCCATTGATTTTCTGTCAAACCTAATTTATCCACAATCGCAATGGTGGTTTGTTTACAGTGCTGACGATAATAATCGCCCATATTCTCATAACGCAATGGAATGCCATGATAAGAAAAAAGCAAAAACTCATCGGGTTTTAACCGCACTTTAATCGAATCCACTAAGGCATTAATGTAGTTTTCATCAAGATGATAAGAATGAATAAACTCAAAAGGCACAATATTACGTTCTTGCGCAATAGCACGATTGAACGCATCGATTAATGCGCCCGTTGTGGTGCTGGAATATTGCGGATAAAGTGGCAACACAATCATGCGTTCCACGCCATTTTTAAGTAAATTTTTGACCGCACTTTGCATTGAAGGATTGCCGTAAGTCATGGCAATTTCGATATGTGCATTGATGCCTTGTTCATTTAAATAAGCCTGCAAGCCGGCTTGTTGTTGCTTTGTAATGGCAAGTAGGGGAGAGCCTTGTTCTGTCCAAATAGCTTGATAATTTTGAGCAATGCGTTTAGAACGCATCGGTAAAATAATGGCTTTTAAAAGGGGATACCATTTCCAACGAGGCAAATCGACCACGCGGGGATCCATTAAAAAATCCGCTAAATAACGGGAGATTGCAGCGGGTTGAGGGGCATCAGGCGTACCAAGATTCGCTAAAATGATGCCAATTTTTTGAGTTGTAGTCATAAATGTTTGATATAAAGCGTTAATCGAGAAACGCAGCAAAGTTTATCTTGTTCATCGCGAATGTCAATTTGCCAAACATGGGTATTTTGACTTAAAGCAATTGGCGTGGCCTTTGCGGTAACAAAACCTTTTTTTGCTGGGCGAAGATGATTGGCATTGATATCTAATCCTAAGGCAACTTGCCCTTCTTCTATACAGAGAAATCCGGCTAATGAACCAATGGTTTCAGCCAACGCCACAGACACGCCACCATGTAATAAACCGAAAGGTTGAGTGGTTCGATGATCAACCGGCATTTTTGCCTCAATCCAGTTTTCACCATAAGCCGAAATCTCAATCCCTAAATGCCCAACAGCGCAATGTTTCCCCATTTCATTAAGTTGCTCAAGGGTGAATGCTTTTTTCCAAATTGCCATGTACTTTTCCTTATCTTATTTGATGGCGTTAGTTTGATCTAATTCGATACTTTCGTAAAGAAAAAAGAAAGGCGAAGTTGTGCTTTTAGTATCTAAATATGTTTATTTTTTAAACAAAAATTTACATATCTTTAAAGTTTTTGTAAAAAACATCAGAAATCTTTACATATATTTACATAACTTAAGTTTTATCTTAATTAATTGTAATTTTTGGTAAATCCTTTTTATTATGCTTCCTTTTTGTACAAAGTTCGCTTAGAATAAGCTGTTCTGACCAGAAAGGAAGGGGAAACTATTGCCAAAATCTGTTGTCGCCGCCTTTCTGACGTTGAATTTTTCGGCGCTGTTGCATGAGTAACAGCTTCTTAACCATCCTAATAAAAGGAATAAATTTATATGAACAAAGTGTTTAAAGTTATTTGGAATCATGCGACACAAACGTGGACAGCTGTTTCTGAACTTGGGCATGCTAAAGGTAAAACCAAATCTAAAAAGATCGTTAAATTGACCGCACTTGCGGGTGCTGTAATTGGTTCGTTAGCGGTATCTCAAACGGCAACGGCGGCAGCAGATCTTACAACTAATGACGCAGTGAATATTGCAGCGAACAATGTACCAAATCCAACAGCTGGTCGTGAAGCGATTGCGGTAGGTCAAAATGCAAATGCATCCCACCAACATTCTATTGCGATTGGTAGAAACGCAACAGCGAACTGGACAAATACCATTTCTATCGGTAAAGATACCGTATCAAGCCAGGATCATGCGCTTGCAATTGGTTCAAATTCGACTGCTAAAGGTGTTCAATCAGTTGGTGTAGGTTCTTATACTAAAGCAGAAGCTAATTTAACCGTTGCAGTTGGTCCATACGCTCAAGCAAATAAAGAAGCAGCGATTGCTATGGGTTCTAATGCGACTGCAGCAGAATCAAATTCTGTGGCTGTAGGTCAAACTGCAACTGCCTCTAAAAACAATGCCATTGCTATCGGTACTAAAACCAAATCTGCTGGCGATAACGCAATTGGTATCGGTGCTTATGCTGAATCAACTGCAGCACGTGCTACAGCGGTGGGTGTGTTATCACAAGCTAATGGCGAAGGTTCATTTGCTGGTGGTGCATCTGCTCAAGCAACAGGTACAAACTCTGTGGCTATTGGTGGAGCAACAGATGGCACTCTAGCTAATAAAGCAGGTACTGCGGCTAAAGCGACGGGTAACCAAGCTATTGCTTTAGGTACTCAATCTAAAGCTTCAGAGACTAATGCTACCGCAATTGGTAACGGTGCAAACGCATCTCATGCAAATTCAGTTGCGTTGGGTTCAGGCTCTGTAACTAAAATGGCTATTCCTAATCCGTCTGCTACATTTTTGGGGAAACAATATGTATTTGCAGGTGGATCACCAAGCAGTGTAGTAAGTATTGGTTCTGAAGGTAATGAGCGTCAATTAGTGAATGTAGCGGCAGGTCGTATTAATAGCAGTTCAACTGATGCAATTAACGGTTCTCAATTATATGCGGTAGCTGATGCTGTAAGTAACCACCATTGGGTTGTCGGCGGTAATACCACTGCTCAGAATACAGGTGCTCCTCGAGTTAGTGATCACTCTGAAGTTAAAAATAAGGACATCGTAGAATTCCAAAATGGTAATGGTACTAAAGCAACTATCGAACATACTGCTGCAGACCAAAGCTCAGGCACTCCGGCAAAAACAGTTGTTAAATACCATGCAAATATTGTAAATGGCGATAACACTGAAGTAGTTTATAACGCTGATGGTTCAGTTAAAATCAATGCGAAAGTGGCTGGTGGTACAGATACTACTGCAGCAGTGACAACAACTACTACTGATGCATTAAGTGTAACGAACACAACTACAGGCAATGTAACAACTTACAATGTTGATGCAAAAACCGGTTCTATTTCTACCACACCTGTTGGTGCTGCAACCTATGCGAAAGATGGTGATAAAGCAACTGGTGGTAACTATGGTTCTCGTTTAACTAACGTAAGTACTGTAACTGATATTGTGAACAATGTTTCATGGCATTTGAATTCATCTGCGGTAACAGGTACAAACGGTAAAATTACTGAAGGTAGTGATACTGAAGCAGCAGATGTTAAAGCATCGAATACTGTAAACATTAATGCAGGTAAAAACATCGAAATCAAACGTAACGGCACAACCATTGAAATTAGCTCAACAGCTGGTGAAAAAGGTGACACTGGTGCAACCGGTGCGAAAGGTGATACTGGTGCAGCAGGTGCGAAAGGTGATACTGGTGCAACTGGTGCAGCGGGTGCGAAAGGTGATACTGGTGATAGAGGTGAAGACGGTTCTAGCATTACAGGTGAAGTTGTAGATAACGGTGACGGTACTCACACTATTACCATTACTGATTTAGGTACAGGATCAGTGACTACTACTATCGTTAAAGATGGTAAAGACGGTAAAGATGGTGCGACCGGTGCAACTGGTGCAGACGGTAAGAACGCTGAAGCAGATGTTAAAGACAACGGCGACGGTACTCACACTGTAACTATCAAAGACGGTAACGGTAATACCACAACGACTATCGTTAAAGATGGTAAAAACGCTGAAGCAGATGTTAAAGACAACGGCGATGGTACTCACACTGTAACTATCAAAGACGGTAACGGTAATACCACAACAGCTATCATCAAAGATGGTGCAACTGGTGCTAAAGGTGATACAGGTGCAACAGGTGCAGACGGTAAGAACGCTGAAGCAGACGTTAAAGACAACGGCGACGGTACTCACACAGTAACCATCAAAGATGGTAACGGTAACACCACAACGACTATCATTAAAGATGGTGCAACTGGTGCGAAAGGTGATACTGGTGCAGACGGTAAGAACGCTGAAGCAGACGTTAAAGATAACGGCGACGGTACTCATACTGTAACTATCAAAGATGGTAACGGTAATACCACAACAACTATCATTAAAGATGGTGCAACTGGTGCGAAAGGTGAGAAAGGTGATACTGGTGCAACAGGTGCAGATGGTAAGAACGCCGAAGCAGATGTTAAAGACAACGGCGACGGTACTCACACAGTAACTATCAAAGATGGTAACGGTAATACCACAACGACTATCGTTAAAGATGGTGCAACCGGTGCTAAAGGTGATAAAGGTGATAAAGGTGATAAAGGTGAAGACGGTACCAGCATCACAGGTGAAGTTGTAGATAACGGTGACGGTACTCACACTATTACTATTACTGATTTAGGTACAGGATCAGTGACCACTACTATCGTTAAAGATGGTAAAGATGGTGCAACTGGTGCGACCGGTGCAACTGGTGCTGATGGTAAGAACGCTGAAGCTGATGTGAAAGACAACGGCGACGGTACTCATACTGTAACCATTAAAGATGGTAACGGTAATACCACAACTACTATCGTTAAAGATGGTAAAAACGGTAAAGATGGTGTGATGACTTGGGATATTAAATCTACAGGTAACACAACTGAAGGCTCAGCAGATACAGCGAAAACTATTAAGCATACTAACACCGTTGATATGGCCGCAGGTAAAAACTTAACTGTTAACCAAACCAACAACAGTGATGGTGCGAAAGTTGAATTTGCCTTAAACAGCACTGTAACCAACTTAGATAAAGTTGTTGTTAATGGTAAAGATGGTGTAGACGGTAAAGATGGTGTAACCATTACAGCACCTGTTGAAGCTAAAGATGGTAAAGATGGTTCAGACGGCAAAGTTGGAATCAGTGGTAAAGACGGCAAAGATGCAGTTTCTATCTCTGGTAAAGACGGCGTAGGTCAAATCGGCTTAACCGGACCGAAAGGTAAAGACGGTAAAGACGGTAAAGACGGTGCATCTATCAACATCACAACAGACAACGGTAAACAAACACTTGTAAACCGTGAAGTTGGTGCTGATGGTAAACCAGGTGAAACTACCCAACGTATCATTTACGTACCAACAGACAAAGATGGTAACCCTCTCAAAGATGAGAACGGTAAAACAATCAAACGTGAAGTTGCAACCATGGATGATGGCTTAATCTTCGGTGGTAACACTGGAGAAGCACACAAAGCAGCACTTGGTACACAAGTGAATGTTAAAGGTGCAGATGCTAATACTGATTGGAACAAGTTTGATGCTGGTCAAAACATTATGACTAAAGTTGATACTGCTACGAAGACTATTACAGTTGGATTAGCGAAAGACTTGAACGTTGATAATGTAGATGTTAAAAACAATGTAACTGCTAAAGGTACAATCTCAGCACCAACATTCAAAGCTGGTGACACCACAATTAACAATGGTGTAGTGACTAACTTAACACATCATATTGATAACCCAACAACTGTTGTGGATGACAAAGTGTTAAATATCACTGATGAGAAGAAAAAAGAAGCTGCAACAGTTCGTGATGTATTGAACTCAGGCTGGAACTTACAAGCAAATGGTAAACCGGTTGATGCTGTAACACACGGCAACAACGTGAACTTTGCAAGTGATAAAGGTACTGTGACAGTTAAAGCGAACTCAGATGGTAAAACATCTGTTGTGAACCTTGATGTTAACGTTGATAACGATACCATCACTGTGAATAATAAAGGCCAATTAGTCGCTAATGGTGCAACCAACTTTAATGTTGCAACTAAAGATGGCGGTAACAAAGTGGCTAAGAAAGGCGGTAGCTCAACAGCGAAAATTACTAGCGGTAAAACAATTACTTATACTGCAGGTAAAAACATCGCAATTGAGCAAAATGGTGGTGAAATCCTTGTTTCAACAACAAATGATGTAGACCATAACAGCGTAACCACAAATAACTTAACTGTTAACAAAGGTGGTAACATTGATATGGGTGGTAACCAAATTCACAACGTGAAAGCGGGTACTAAAGATACTGATGCGGTTAACGTATCTCAATTGAAACAATCAATTGGTGACGTACATAAACGTATCAATAAAGTGGGCAAAGAAGCTCGCGGCGGTATCGCAGGTGCTAACGCAGCAGCAGGTTTACCACAAGTTTACATCCCAGGTAAATCAATGGTTGCCGCTTCTGCAGGTACTTTCAAAGGTGAAAGCGCTGTAGCAGTAGGTTACTCACGCTCAAGCGACAATGGTAAAGTTATCTTCAAACTTCAAGGTAACGCGAATACCCAAGGCGACGTAGGTGGCTCTGTGGGTGTAGGTTACCAATGGTAATTAACTTTCCATTAAGATAGATAAAAACCCAGCTTCGGCTGGGTTTTTTATTTGTATCAAATTAAGGATGAAATGGGATAGAATGAGCACATAATAATATTTCTAAAAAATAGTTTTTGTGATTAATTAGACAAGCTTAAGGATATGTAACCCAAATGACCACTTCAGAAAAAATCAATATTGCGTTTGCGATTGATGCAAAATATACCCCGCATTTAGAAACGTTGATAAAGTCAATTTGTTACTATAATAAGAATGTAAACTTTTATGTTTTGCATAATGATATTCCAGAAGAATGGTTTGAAGGGATTCAATGTAAATTAGAGAAAATGGGAAATAATCTATTTTCTATTCATATTTCTGACGATATTTTTAAAGACTATAAGACGTTGGAACATATTTCTTCGTCGAGTAGCTATTATCGTCTTTTGATCCCAAAATTGATTAATCAAGCACGTGTCTTGTATTTAGATGCAGATATTATAGTGAATGGCTCATTATCTGATTTTTATTATAGTGATCTTAATGGTGCTCCTGTAGGCGTTGTGAAAGATTATGGAATGGGTGAAAACTTTCCATTTCCTTATTTAGATGCATCCGTTTCCAAAAAATATTTCAATAGCGGCGTTCTACTGATTGATTGTGTTACATGGCGCAATGAAGGTTTAGTCGATACCTTATTACAAACTGTTGAAGAGTATGGTGATCAAGTGTTATACGGTGATCAGTGTATTTTGAATATTGTTTTACGAGAAAAAGCAAAATATTATAGTTTTACTGAAAATGCTCAGGTGCAATATATTGAAAAAATTAAACGGGAGCATGGTATTACTCAAGTTAATCTCAATGTTCCACCTCTTATTATCCATTATGCAGCAAAACATAAGCCGTGGGATAATCATAACCCAACATTATTTGAGCGTGAAAAATATTGGTTTTTCCGCCATTTAGATTGGTCTTATCTTACTAACGCGATCAAATAAAATTTTATAGTGTGATCTTAATTCTTAATAACTAGCGTAATTTCTCAGCAAGGTCGAGAATGAGTTTTGCGAGTATAGGCAGTGGATCATTATTTATTAGATGTTGATATTTCAATGCAAACTTTGTGGAGCGTAGAGGTTGTTGACGAGCAACCTGTATTTGTTTCTCATCAGATGCGCGATAGTTATAGGCAATTAGGCGGAGCTCATCAAGGGAGATGTCCAGATTATGGGCGAGTAAATCACGTAACTGATTTTCCCAAGCGGAATCACGATATCCCTTTTTCTCCATCACCATCGTGATAGATTTTTCCAAGACTTTTTTAATTTGCTGAATTGTTGAGCGAATAGGGTAGTGCCCTAACCATAAATCATTTGTTTCAATGAATTCTGCATTGAATCGATTAATGAACCAATAATAGAATTGTTGGTTATTTGAACCAATAAATACGATACTTTGAACTTCTTTGCCCTCTTTATCTCGTACGGAATGGCTACCTATAGTCAAAGTGCAGGTTTCTGCAATCGCTCGTGGAATAATGACTTTTGGAGTAAGAATTTCTTCTTTCCGTTGGTCGGTAAAATGAGAAATAAAATCAGGGTCATATTCGGTGGAATGCGGCAGATAGCCTCGCCAGGTGTACATGCCTACACGGTCTTGAGGAATAAGAGTAAGAAAAGTGTTCAATTTCTCACGGGAAGGACAATAAATAAATTCATCAGCATCAAGTGGAAAAATATAATCAATGTCAGCATCATTATTGAGAATATGCTGCATCATATGATTTAATACGCGTTCAGGGGCAAATTCGAGTTCATTGTAATGATAGATATGAATTGGTAGTCCCTCTTGCTTAAGAAGAGTGAGAATTTCACGCGTATTGTCACTGCTATTGTGGTCAACAATATGAAGTTCATCTAATAAGGTTAAATTGTGTCGAATAAAAGTTTCAATAACATCACTTTCATTACGCACCATGCTTAAGCCAACTCGTTTTTTACTCATCTCTTATTTACCTTATATTGAACGCCTAATATTTTTAAAGATGCTCTTTTGCTAACTTCAAATTGTCTAGTAATAGTTTTCTGTTTGGTTCTGGTACGGCTGGATTAAATAATAATTCGATGCAAAGATCATGGCAAAGCTGATAATTGCCCACCGAATTCGCACTCATCGCCAGTTCTTCTTTAGCTTTCCATTCATAAACAGAGTGATCTACAAAAAGAATATCTTTACTTAGAGGAATGTTTGCCGCTACATTTGCATAAATGTAAGCTAGTCTGGCTTTATTGTTGTGGCGTAGTAGGCGCGCTAAATGATAAAGACTTTCCGCACGTTGTGGGCGATATTCATAAGTGGATAGCAATAAATTTTGTATCTCATTGAGTGAAGCATTTAATTCGATTTTTAATAAAGCGATTTGAAGGAATGAATAATAGACTTCTTCAGACCATCCACCGAGATTAGCGCGAATTGCATACCATTCAATGGCTTTTTCATACATATCTGCATCACGATAAGATTGTGCGGTATAGAAAGCATAGCGATCTTTAAGATCTTCATCTTCAGGTGAATTGAAGGCTTTTTCTAACACTTGAGCATCTTGGAAATATTTTTGTGGGTTGTTGCTACGTGCCCCAAAACGACCACTAATGACATAGTAATCGCCGAATATTTTTTGCTCAGTGATAGTCGTTTTACGTTGTTCAATGAATTCATGTAATACGCCACGCCAATAGAATGAACCATCATTACGAAACATGAGTACTCGGAAGTAAACATTTGAACCTGTAATGCTATTTGCCATGCGCAGATAATAACGATCGCAAGTCAGTTCTTCAGGCAACACAAATTCCCCTTCAAAACGATCATCGGCATCAAAGATTAATACATAATCTGTTTTTCCTTGTGCATGTTGTAACGCACAGTTACGGTTATGGGCAAAGTTAACCCATTCATCGTGGTGAATTTCGCCTTGAATGCCTTTTTCATCAAAGAATTGTTTGATAATGTCTGCGGTATTGTCATTGGATCCTGTATCACTAATGACATAATAATCTAATGGAACATGAGAAATAATGTTCTCTAATGTATCTCGGATGATAGCGGATTCATTTTTAACAATCATATTTAAACAGATTGTTTTTTTATCAGTTCTTTGCGTCATTTTTATACGTTTCGGGAAATACTTGTGAAGTTGTAAATTTATTTTTTATGGTAGGGCATTATAGCGAAAATACATTTTGCTTGCTGAAAATTATGCGAAAAATGACCGCACTTTTTCCTCGCATATAGACAATTCCAATCACATCAATTTATAGCTTTCTCGTTCAGTTTTAGGCACAATAGAGTAAAATTCCAATGAGTAAAAAAGGATAATGAAAATGACTAAACATTATGATTATATTGCTATCGGTGGCGGTTCAGGCGGGATTGCTTCAATTAACCGTGCGGCAAGCTATGGTAAAAAATGTGCAATTATTGAAGCAAAACATCTCGGTGGCACTTGTGTGAACGTAGGTTGTGTACCGAAAAAAGTGATGTTCTATGGTGCACAAATTGCAGAAGCGATTAATAGCTATGCACCAGCTTATGGTTTTGATGTAGAAGTGAAAAAGTTTGATTACGCGAAATTAGTTGAAAGTCGTCAAGCTTACATCAGTCGTATTCATACGTCTTACAATAATGTGTTAGCGAAAAATAATGTGGATGTTCTAAATGGTTTTGCACGTTTTAAAGATGCGAAAACGATTGAAGTGAGCTATGCAGATGGTTCAACAGAATTAGTGACAGCCGATCATATCTTAATTGCTACAGGTGGCCGCCCAAGTATTCCTGCAGTAAAAGGTGCAGAATACGGAATTGATTCAAATGGTGTATTTGCTTTAAATGAATTACCAAAACGTGTCGCAGTAGTAGGTGCGGGTTATATTGCAGTTGAATTAGCGGGTGTTTTAAATAGCTTAGGTAGCGAAACACATTTATTTGTGCGCCAACATGCCCCATTGCGTAATCAAGATCCATTAATTGTGGAAACCTTGGTTGAAGTGTTAGCACAAGATGGTATCCAATTACATACCAAAGCGTTGCCAGAAGAAGTGGTTAAAAATGCGGATGGTTCGCTTACCTTGAAATTACAAGATGGCCGAGAAACTACAGTGGATACGTTAATTTGGGCGATTGGTCGTGAACCTGCTACTGATGTGATTAATCTTGAAGTAACAGGTGTGAAAACGAATTCACGCGGACAAATTATTGTTGATAAATACCAAAATACAAACGTGCCTGGCATTTATGCTGTAGGTGATATTATCGAAGGTGGTATTGAATTAACACCAGTTGCCGTGGCAGCAGGTCGTCGTTTATCTGAGCGTTTATTCAATAACAAACCGAATGAGCATTTAGATTACAACCTTGTGCCAACGGTTGTGTTTAGCCATCCACCAATTGGTACGGTGGGTTTAACTGAACCGCAAGCAATTGAGCAATATGGCGAAGAAAATGTGAAAGTGTATAAATCCTCTTTCACCGCAATGTACACCGCGGTTACTGAACATCGTCAACCTTGCCGAATGAAATTAGTGTGTGTCGGCAAAGAAGAAAAAATCGTAGGCTTACACGGCATTGGTTTTGGTGTGGATGAAATGATTCAAGGTTTTGCGGTGGCAATCAAAATGGGTGCAACTAAAGCAGACTTTGATAATACAGTCGCTATTCATCCAACAGGTTCAGAAGAATTTGTGACAATGCGTTAATTACAGATAAATAAAGTGCGGTCAAAATCTCTGATGTTTTTGACCGCACTTTTTATTGTGATTTGTTATTAGGCTGCTGCACGATTGCCTAATGTACCATCATCTTCCATTTCTTTAGCCACACCGACGACCTCAGCAATTTTGTCTCCTTCTTTAAAGAATACAAAACCACCATGTTCCATTTTGACCCAAGGTTCATCTTTGGTGAGAGGGAACGTCGTAATGATGGTGACTTTGTCGCCATCTTTTGCGTAATCATTAAAATCGATGACACCATCATCATCAATGCGGTGCGCTTTACCAAAAGGGGCTTTACGTGTTAAGTAATGCAAATTGGTTGAGCAGTGGGCAATCATCCATTCTCCGTTTGAAAGAATGAAGTTGAAGGTGCCTTTTTGTGAGAGCTCTTTGGTAATGTCTTGGATAGCTTCAAAAATTTCCATTTCAGACGGTTTACGACGGAAACGATTTTTCAAATATTCAGCCATATAACAAAATGCCGTTTCTGAATCAGTTGAGCCAATAGGCTGGCAGAAACTCTCAGACATATCCGGTAAGTCTTTTAAATTACCGTTGTGAGCAAACACCCAGTTTTGTCCCCAAATTTCACGAATAAAAGGATGGGTGTTTTCAATGGTCACACCGCCTTGCGTTGCTTTACGAATGTGAGCAATCACATTGAGCGATTTAATTTTGTATTGTTTTACACAATCCGCAATAGGGGATTGTGATGCTGCGTGGTTATCGCGAAAAATACGCACACCACGACCTTCAAAAAAAGCGATACCGAAGCCATCTGAATGGCAGTCGGTAAGACCAGCACGACGACGGAAACCTTCAAAAGAAAAGACAATATCCGTCGGTGTATTACAGTTCATTCCGAGTAATTGGCACATAAATTCCTACAACTTATTTTTATATTTTTATAACCTTATAATGTGTGCTGATTTAACACCATAATGCGTTGAAATTCAAGATGGATAACAAAGGATTTTTAGAAGAAAATGTTACATAAAATAACCTGAAAATCTTTCTGATCTGAAGGCTAGGGATGAGCACTTTATTAAGTCAATAAAAAAGGCGTGTTTATCACGCCTTTTGCTATATTTTTTAAGATTATGCTTTAATTTCGGAGCGGCTTTTTAAGAAAAAGAGTGCGACTGTTGAGATCAACATCACAAAGCCAACGCCAACATATAAACTCTGTTTGTCCCAACCCATATCTAATAATTGGCCGGCAATCGTTGGAGCAAGAATTGCACCAATACGACCGATACCAATCGACCAGCCCACACCGGTGCTACGAATATCGGCATCATAAGTAAGTGGGTTTAAGGTATAAAGACCGCTGATACAGCCATTCATGAGTGCACCAACTAAAATACCGAATACCATCGCAATCCATAAAACGGATGAGGATAAGATAAAGGTAATGATTGCTGCAGAAGATAAGACGGTGAATAAAATTAACACGCCTCGTGCTGTCCAACGGCTAGCCAGTAAGCCATAGATTAAGGCGCCACAAGTGCCCCCTAATGAAATCATCATTCCGACGCTCACACTTTGTTCTGTTGTCATGCCCGCTTCTTTTAATAAGGCTGGAGTCCATGAGCTGATAAAATAGAAGCTGAACATGATTGCAAAGAAAGCCGTCCAAATTAACAGGGTAGAATGTAAGTATTTTTCGCTGAATAATTGGCTAATAGGTAATTTACTTTTAACTTTTTCTACTTTTGCAGGAAGTTTCCAATCACCGGCTAAACCAATTTTTTTTGCGATTAAATTTAACCGCACTTCTGCATTTTTAGGTTGTTTGGAAGTGAGGAAATCAATGGATTCCGGTAACCAAATAAATAACACCACTAAAAGTAAACCGGTTAAGATAGCACCTGCTAGGAACACAGAACGCCAGCCATATTCACCTTGCAACATCACGGCGAACATACCGCCTAATACCGCACCGATACCAAATCCTGCTGCATAGACACTGATCGCAAAACTGCGCCATTTACGAGAAGAATATTCACTGGTGATCACGTTTGTACCCACTAAAATACCGCCGACACCAAGACCAGTGATAACGCGCCAGAAACCGAGCCATTGATATTGTGAGATAAATGCTGAACCTAACATCCCAATAGCGGAGAGTGATACTGCCATTAATAACAATGGACGACGACCAATTTTATCCGCAAGTGGAGCAAGGAAAAGTGAGCCGGCAGTCATACCAAACAAGCCGGCACTTAATAAATAACCCAACTCAATCCCCGTGAGTCCAAATTCGCCACGAATGGCTGTTGCAGTAAAGGCCAGGGCTAATACATCAAAGCCATCAAGTAAATTCATGATGGCAGCCATCACCACAATCATCCATTGATAAGCCCCCATTGGGCTTTGTTCTATTTTGGCTCTAAGAGAAAGGGTTTCAGTCATTTTATTTCCTTAAGTTAAGCAAACTGGCGAGAGCTTGCGAGAGATTGAAGTTTACGCAAAATCATGCTGAGTACCACGCCATAAGCGGGAACAAACAAGACAATGCCGACAAATAATTTAAATAAGTAATCGACAAATCCAAGGCTGAACCAATGTTCCGCCATAAATGGATCGCTACTTTGATAGAATGCTACGCCAAAGAACATGAAAGTGTCGGCAAGAGAGCCAAATGTCATGGAGCTGCTCGGGGCAATCCACCACGTTTTTAGTTGGCGTAGGTGGTTGAATACTAACACATCTAATAATTGTCCGAAAACATAAGCACAGAAGCTGGCGAACGCAATACGGAAAACAAACATATTAAATTCACTTAATGCACTTAAGCCTTGATATTGTCCATTAGAGAAAACAACTGAAACAATATAACTCACGATAAGTGCTGGAATCATTACGATAAAGATGATCCAACGAGCTTCTTTTGCCCCAAATACACGTACCGTTAAATCGGTGGCTAAGAAAATGAATGGGAAAGTGAGTGTGCCCCATGTGCTGTGGAATGAGAAATCATCAGCAAAACCAAGTGCGGTCAATTTTAAATTGATTTCAAATGGAATTTGAACGAAATAGTTACTGGCTGTGATGATGAAGATGTGAAATAAGCTTAATAAAATTAAAGCAAAACGTTTTTGTTGATCATTGAAGATCGGAGTATTAATTTTCATTTTAAGACCTTTTTAGTTGGTTAATCGGGGGTAGGGAACCCGAAATGAGAAATAAATCCGCCAAATTGGCGAGCCGTGAATAATACTAGAATTTATTGGGATTGCAAGAAAGTGCGGTCAAAAATCTAGGCATTTTATTTGTTTTAGTTTGATTTTAATAACAGTGATAAGAATTTTCATTTACACTAAAATGATATTGTACTAGAATTCTCAGGCATTTTTATTTCACATATGCCTGGGGAGCATTCAATGTATAAAACCAATCATTTAAAAACAACATCATTCTTCGCATTAAGCACGTTAACCATCGCGCTTTTTTCAAGCTATTCTTATGGCGAAGAGAAACTTGAGGAAATTAAAGTTACAGCAGAAAATCAGGTAAAACAATCACTTGGTTCTTCTCTTGTGACTGCAAAAGATTTAGAGAAACGCCCAGCGACAAATGATATTTCTGAAGTATTACGCACTATGCCAGGTGTTAATTTAACGGGTAACTCATCCACAGGACAACGTGGAAATAAACGTCAAATTGATATTCGTGGCATGGGACCAGAAAATACATTGATTTTAGTGGATGGTAAACCAGTCACCTCTCGTAATGCAGAACGTTATGGTGTGCGTGGTGAACGTAATTCTCGTGGCGACAGCAACTGGGTGCCGGTTGAAGCGATTGAAAAAATTGAAGTATTACGTGGTCCTTCAGCAGCACGTTATGGTTCAGGTGCAATGGGTGGGGTGGTGAATATTATCACTAAACCTGTTACCAATGATTTACACGGTAGCTTAAGCTATTACACCAATCAACCAGAAGACAGCGATGAAGGCGCAACAAATCGCGTTGGTTTTAATCTAAGTGGTGCGTTAATTAAAGACGTATTGCAATTCCGTTTATATGGTAACTGGAACAAAACACAAGCAGATGAAGTCGGTATTAATGGCGATCCTGCCATTGCTGGTCGTGAAGGTGTACGCAATAAAGATATTAATGGCCGTTTGGTGTGGAATATCAATGAAAAAAATAAATTAACCTTGGATTCTGGTTTTAGCCGTCAAGGTAATATTTATAATGGTGATACACAAAATAGCTCAGCAGGGCTTTACAATAATAAAAACTATCCTGAAACCAAAACGTTGGCAGGAAGTAAAGCTGAAACTGCTCGTTTATATCGTCAGAACTATGCTTTAACCTATGAAGGTAAATTCGATCATTTTGACAATAAAACTTATATTACTTTTGATAAAACTAAAAACAGCCGTTTACCAGAATATTTAGCGGGTGGTCCAGAAGGTAGTTATTCTAGCACGTCAGCTTTTAGCGATTCTATTCTTAAAAATACGCGTTTTAGTTCAGAATTCTATATCCCATTTACCTTGGGTGTAGATCAAATGCTGACAGTTGGTTTTGAAGGAGTACATAGCAGTTTAGATGATGATGCTTCTATGACACAGTTGCTTGGCGGACGACGTGTAGGTAATAAAGTGGTTTATGATTTGAAAGAACGTTTACCAAGTGGTATTTCAAATGCTAGAGGCGGTCATAGTAGTCAAACTGAATGGGCTGTATTTATTGAAGATAATATTTCAGCAACCCAATCTACCATTCTTACGCCATCTTTGCGTTATGATTACAACACCTATTCAGGTTCTAATGTAAGTGGTGGATTAAACTTCTTACAAAGCCTCAACGATGATTGGAGAATTAAAGGTGGGATTGCAAGAGCTTATAAAGCACCTAACCTTTATCAAACTAACCCGAATTACTTGCTATTTACCTTAGGTCAAGGTTGTCCAACGAATGTACCGAATAAGAAAACCTGCTATTTCCAAGGTAATAGCGACATTAAACCAGAAACTAGCTGGAATAAAGAAATCGGAATTGAATATGATAAAGACGGACTGCTTGCTTCTGTGGCTTACTTCCGTAATGATTATCGTAATAAAATCGTGTCTGATGGTGAATTTATTGGTTTAACCAACTTAGGTAACTATGTGTATAAATGGGGTAATGCAAACCGCGCAGTGATTGAAGGTTTTGAAGGTAATCTGACATTACCATTAATCCAAGATAAATTAAACTGGGTGAATAACTTTACTTATATGCATAAAACCAAAAATAAAGATACGGGTAACCCGCTTTCTATCGTGCCAAAATATACCTTGAATTCAAGCTTAAGTTATCAAATTACAGATAGCTTGGATGCAATGTTGACTTATACGCAATACGGTAAACAAAAATCCCGTAAAAATCCGGAAAACCGTATGGAAAATGGTAACGGCAAAAATATTAATCAGCTAGCTAACTCAGAAGATATCGGTAGCTATGCAGTTTGGGGATTAAGCGCAGGTTATAATTGGAAAGATACAATCAGCATTCGTATTGGCGTAAGTAACTTATTTGATAAACGCATTTATCGTTCATCAAGCAGTACAAATTACAATGCTCATACTTATAACGAACCTGGTCGTGCTTATTATGCAACAGTTAAATATTCATTTTAATTGAGTATTTAGAAATGATAGAAAAAGTGCGGTCGATTTTGACCGCACTTTTTTATTGATTGAATTTTGAAAATAGTGAATTTCAGATAATAAAAAACCCTGCATAGGCAGGGTTCTTCACACAGATTCAAATTATTTTGTACCTGGGATTTTGAAACGGCTGTTAAAGCGTTCAACACGACCACCAGTATCAACAACACGTTGTTTACCAGTGTAGAATGGGTGGCAGCTACCGCACACATCAAGGTTGATGTCTTTGCCTAAAGTTGAACGAGTTTTGATCACGTTACCGCAAGAACAAGTTGCAGTGATCTCTTTATATTCTGGATGAATACCTTGTTTCATAGAAAACCTCAAATTGAAGCCACGCCGCTATAAATGCTTTCCACTTACACCGCGTGAGTTAATAATCGCCGACAATCCGGCACCAAATAGACTGCGAATTATACTGAAAAAATCAAATTGATCAAGAGGTGTGCTTTAGTGATAGAATCATCACAAAATTTTTGCTTATTTTGACCGCACTTTAGGAAAGTTATGTTAGCCCAATCCTCTGTGAATGCCCCTTTTGCCCATTCTGTTTTACAATGGTATGAAAAGTTTGGGCGTAAAAATTTGCCTTGGCAACAAAATAAAACCCTTTATGGTGTTTGGCTTTCCGAAGTGATGTTACAACAAACTCAAGTTTCCACAGTCATCCCTTATTTTGAGCGATTTATTAAAACCTTTCCTAATGTGACCGCACTTGCTAATGCGTCGCAAGATGAAGTATTGCATTTATGGACGGGACTAGGTTATTACGCCCGTGCGAGAAATTTGCATAAAGCAGCTCAAACCATCAGAGATGAATATCAAGGCGAATTTCCAACGCAATTTGAGCAAGTTTGGGCATTAACAGGCGTGGGGCGATCGACGGCTGGCGCAATTTTATCTTCCGTACAAAATCAACCTTATCCAATTTTAGATGGTAATGTAAAACGCGTTCTTTCTCGTTATTTTGCTGTTGAGGGTTGGCCTGGGGAAAAGAAAGTCGAAAATCAATTATGGCAGTTGAGTGAACAGGTTACACCAACAACGAGAGTGGCGGAATTTAATCAAGCGATGATGGACATCGGTTCGGCTATTTGTACTCGAACAAAACCTAAATGCGATTTGTGTCCTCTAAGTAACGATTGTTTAGCTAATAAACTCGAAAAGTGGACAGAATTTCCTGGAAAGAAACCCAAAAAATTGTTGCCAGAAAAGCGGAGCTATTTTTTGATTTTATCTTATCAAGGAAAAGTCTGGTTGGAACAGCGTGAAAGCAAAGGCTTATGGGGCGGATTGTATTGTTTTCCTCAGTTTGACGATAAACAAACATTATTGAATTATCTGAAAGAACAAGGGATTACCGAGTATCAAGAATGGGTAACTTTCCGTCATACGTTTAGCCATTTTCACTTAGACATTCATCCTATTTATGTTGAAGTTGATCGAAAATCTGAAGAGAGCGATCGTTCAGATTGGAAAAAATTGTCAGAAAAAGGAAAAGAATCTCAATCTGGTCTATTAAGTGCGGTCAAATATTGGTATGATCCAACGTCACCTGAACAGATCGGGTTAGCTCAGCCTGTGAAAAATTTATTAACGCAATTTGTAAGGAATTATTATGGCTAGAACTGTTTTTTGCGAATATTTGAAACAAGATGCGGAAGGATTGGATTTTCAACTGTATCCCGGTGAATTAGGTAAACGTATTTTTAATTCAATTAGTAAACAAGCATGGGGCGAATGGATCAAAAAGCAAACCATGTTAGTGAACGAGAAAAAACTCAATATGATGAATACCGAACATCGTAAATTATTAGAAGAAGAAATGGTGAATTTCTTATTTGAAGGCAAAGATGTGCATATTGAAGGTTACGTTCCCCCATCTAAATAACAAAAGATTATGAAAAAGTATTTATTATTGGCGCTACTTCCGCTTTTGTATGCTTGTAGCGATTCGCCAACCCATCGACGTGGCATTAATTATGACGAAGTGTTTTCGAAAGACACGCAAGGTTTAGATATTTTAACTGGTCAATTCTCCCATAATATCGATCGTATTTGGGGGGTAAATGAGCTTTTAGTGGCGAGCCGTAAAGATTACGTGAAATACACGGACTCTTTCTATACGCGTAGCCACGTAAGCTTTGACGAAGGTACAATTATTGTTGAAACCCAACAAGATCTTAATCGCTTACACAATGCGATTGTCCATACTTTATTGATGGGTTCCGATGCGAAAGGGATCGACTTATTTGCTTCTGGCGATGTACCGATTAGTACGCGTCCTTTCTTATTAGGTCAGGTTGTGGATAACAATGGTCAGCAAATTGCTAACCAAGTGATTGCAAGTAACTTTGCGACTTATTTAATCCAAAATAAATTACAAACTCGTCGCTTACAAAATGGTAACACTGTGCAATTTGTGGTGATCTCCATGATTGCAAACCACGTTGAAGTGCGTGCACAAAAATATATTCCATTAGTCCGTAAAGCCGCAGAACGCTATGGTATTGATGAAAGCTTGATTTTAGGTATTATGCAAACGGAATCTAGCTTCAACCCGTATGCGATCAGTTATGCAAATGCAATCGGCTTAATGCAAGTGGTACCAAGCACAGCAGGTCGCGATGTGTTTGCGATGAAAGGTAAAGGTGGACAACCATCTGCACGTTACCTTTATGATCCTGCAAATAACATTGATGCGGGTGTCTCTTACTTATGGATTCTGCAAAATCAATATTTAGATGGTATTACAAACCCTACCTCTAAACGTTTTGCAATGATTTCGGCCTACAACAGTGGTGCAGGTGCAGTATTACGCGTATTCGATGAGGATAAAGATGAGGCGATCTATAAGATCAACCAGATGTATCCAGAACAAGTGTATCGTATCTTAACGACTGCACACCCATCCTCACAAGCAAGAAACTACTTGTTGAAAGTGGATGCGGCGCAGAAGAAATTCCGCGTAAGACGATAATTTCTACGATGAAATACAATGCCCGAAAGAATTTTCGGGCATTACTTTTTGAGAAAGTGCGGTTATTTTTGATTGAGTTTTACAAAATACGTTCTTTTTATAGTCGTTTTGGTTATTAACCACTCAAACACACCAACTTTTTCACTTTTTTTGAATTTAATTGTTGACCGATACCCGAAAAAATAGTTTAATACGCTCCGTTGTCAGGCAGTAGCCAATAACGATAACGCCTCGATAGCTCAGTCGGTAGAGCAGGGGATTGAAAATCCCCGTGTCGGTGGTTCGATTCCGCCTCGAGGCACCATTTCCTCCTTAGTTCAGTCGGTAGAACGGTGGACTGTTAATCCATATGTCGCAGGTTCGAGTCCCGCAGGAGGAGCCAAATTCTAAGAAGCCGCTAAAGCAATTTAGCGGCTTTTGGCTTTTAAGAATCCAGCCATTATTCTGTTGTTTTTCCTCCCTTTAAAATTTGCTCAAATTTCTCACCGCACTTTTTTGATCTAGATAAATATTTATGTAAAAAAGTTACATAAAGTTGTTAACAAGATCACACTTTATTATTTTGCACTTTGCAATCAATCCCTAATCTCATCATAATGCAGCCACTAATTTAATGAATGAATATTCATTAGATAAAGATTTTATAATTTAACTTTAGAGGGTAATGTATGGACACTACAACTAATAAAAAATGGAATAAATTTGATACAGCTTGGGTATTAAACTTATTTGGTACTGCGGTGGGCGCAGGGGTATTATTTTTACCAATAAATGCAGGGATGGGCGGTTTTTGGCCTTTGGTTGTGATGGCGATTTTAGTCGGACCGATGACATATTTTGCGCATCGTGGTTTGGCTTATTTCGTTCTGTCTTCTTCTAAACCAGGCAGCGATATTACCGAAGTGGTAGAAGAACATTTCGGCCCGACCGCTGGGAAATTAATTACATTATTATATTTCTTTGCGATCTTCCCAATTTTATTGATTTATGGAAACGGGATCACCAATACGGTTGATTCTTTTATCGTCAACCAATTAGGCATGGCTTCACCAAACCGTGTGATTCTTTCTTTTGTATTAATTGCGATATTGATTTCTGTAATGTTGTTCAGTGAAAAAGTGATGTTGAAAATCACCGAATTACTCGTTTATCCATTGGTGTTGATTCTCTTTGCGTTATCAATTTATCTCATTCCGCAATGGAATGCTTCAATGCTTTATGAGCTTCCTACTGCTGGTGGCTTCATCACGACATTGTGGTTAACAATCCCAGTATTGGTTTTCTCTTTTAACCATTCTCCGGCAATTTCGTCTTTCACGCTTTCTCAACAACGTGAATATAAAGATTTTAATACAACGGAATATCACATCGGTCGTACAGAAAAAGGCACTTCAACCGTATTACTGTTCTTCGTGATGTTCTTTGTATTTAGCTGTGTATTAACTTTAACACCAGCGGAGTTATTAGAAGCAAAAGCACAAAATATTAGTATCTTGTCTTATCTTGCTAACAAATTTGATAACCCATACATTTCTTATTTCGCACCATTAGTGGCTTTCTTCGCGATTACAAGCTCATTCTTTGGCCATTATTTAGGAGCACGTGAAGGTTTAGAAGGTTTATACCTCAAAATGAAAGGTGAAAGCGTGAATCGTAAAAAATTAAATTACGGTACTGCAGTTTTCTTCTTATTGACTTTATGGGGGGTAGCGATCATTAATCCAAGTATTTTAGGTTTGATCGAATCCCTTGGCGGCCCAATCATTGCGATGATCCTTTTCATTATGCCTATGTATGCGATTCGCAATGTTCCAGCAATGAAACGCTATCAAGGTCGTTTTAGCAATGTATTTGTTACAGTTATGGGATTAATTGCTATCTCCGCGGTCGTATATGGATTATTATAAGCGGCTTTTTAGTTTAGCTTAGGATTTAAAATAATATGATAAGTGTATTTGATATGTTTAAAGTGGGAGTTGGGCCATCCAGCTCCCATACTGTTGGCCCGATGAAAGCAGGCAAGCAGTTTATTGATGATTTAATCGAGCAAGGTAAATTTGATGCTGTTGCAACCTTGCATGTTGATGTGTATGGCTCTCTCTCAATGACGGGACATGGTCATAATACAGATATTGCGATCATTATGGGATTAGCCGGTTATCTACCGCATGATGTGGATATTGATTTAATCCCAACCTTTATCGAACAGGTTAAACAAACTAAAAAACTGTCGATTGCACAGGGCAAAAAAACGGTTAATTTCGATTGGGATGCCAATATGGTATTCCATAATTCCTTTTTATCATTGCATGAAAACGGTATGACCATTACTGCATTAGATGCTGATCGTAATGTGCTTTACCGCCAAACCTATTACTCTATCGGTGGTGGCTTTATCGTAGATGAAGCGCATTTTGGTCAAGAGGAAGAAAATCCGGTGACTGTGCCGTATCCTTATCAACATGCTGAAGATATTTTGAAACATTGTCAGGAGAGTGGCTTAATGCTCTCTACGGTGATGATGAAAAATGAATTAGCATTACGCGATAAAAAAGAGGTTGAAGCTCATTTACAGAATGTTTGGAAAACCATGAAAGATTGTATTGAACATGGTATTAAAACAGAAGGTGTGTTACCAGGGCCATTAAAAGTTGCTCGTCGTGCGCCATCACTTTATCGTCTCTTGGAGGCGAATAGCGGCCGTTTAGCCCATGACCCAATGTATGTGATCGACTGGGTGAATATGTTTGCTCTTGCAGTAAATGAAGAGAATGCGGCAGGTGGTCGCGTTGTAACCGCGCCAACAAATGGTGCATGTGGTATTGTGCCAGCAGTGCTTTCTTATTATGAAAAATTTGTCGCACCTTTAACGCCTGAAGTCATTGAACGCTACTTATTAGCAGCAGGTATGATTGGTTCTCTTTATAAGATGAATGCATCTATTTCGGGGGCTGAAGTCGGCTGCCAAGGTGAAGTGGGTGTGGCATGTTCAATGGCTGCCGCAGGTTTAACTGAGATCTTAGGTGGTACACCAGTACAAGTGTGTATCGCAGCTGAAATTGCGATGGAACATAATCTGGGTTTAACTTGCGATCCTGTTGGTGGCCAAGTGCAAGTACCTTGTATTGAACGTAATGCCATTGCTTCGGTGAAAGCGATTAACGCTAGCCGTATGGCATTACGACGCACAACAAACCCTCGTGTAACCTTGGATAAAGTGATCGAAACCATGTATGAAACAGGTAAAGACATGAATGCCAAATATCGCGAAACATCGAAAGGTGGCTTAGCGGTGAAAGTAGTGTGTTCTTAAGAGCTAATTGATAATAAAAGAGCGGTCATTTTTGACCGCTCTTTTTTATTTCCCTTTCACGTCAATAATGATCACTTCCGACTGAGAACCTAAGCGCATTGGGATGCCCCAAAAGCCGTAACCAGAAGTGACAAAAACATGTGGATTGCCAATTTTTTCATGACCATAATCCAAGCGATACATCATTTTTGTGATTAAACTGGCGGGGAATACTTGCCCTTTATGTGCATGCCCTGAAACTTGAATATCAAGCGGGAGTGAAGCATGTTTTTCGATATCTGTTGGACGGTGATCCAATAGAATAATCGGTAAGTCAGTATTCACTTGTTTTAATAACGTCTCGGTACTTGGTCTATCGTGAGCAAGATTGTCATTTCGTCCAATCAGTACCAATTCATTATTTAATGTTAATGTTTCATCTCTTAATACCGTAATACCCGCTTTGCGAATTTCTCGATCAATTCGATCTTGATCACCGAATAAGTCATGATTGCCTAGTGTGGCATAAACGCCCATTGGGGCCTTGAGTTTCGCTAAATGGGGTTGCATTTTTTCGGCTAAATAAGCATTGACGTTATCATCCATAATATCGCCAGGCAATAAAATGATATCCACCTTTTCTTGTTGCATAATATCAGCTAGTTTATCCAATTCTTTCCCGCCAAATAATTTGCCTAAATGGAGATCGCTTGCCATGCCAATTCGCAATGGTTTAATCGGTTTATCTAGCGTAATTTCATAATGAATAACACGGGTTACATAGGCGTTATACACACTTAATGCAATGATACCAATAAATAAAATTGGGTAAACAATGCGCAAAGTGCGGTCAATTTTGGGGATGGATTTGGATTTTCGGAAAAGAAAGTGAATACCTCCTACGGCGATACTCGCAAAGGCTGAAAAAAGGAGCAGTGTGAGCATTAAAGCAATAAGTCGAAATACCGTAAGAAGCTTTAAAAAATGGCAAATAACCAAGACATTAGGAAGCAAAAAGCTGACAAAAGTAATTGCTTGTCTTGTCTTTGGGGAGAGCGGTTTATTAAGCCACCAAATCAGCGTTTTATTAAAAATATAAATCAGCAGTTGTAACAAAATAATAGCTGCCGTAAATATAAAGTAATAACGAGTTTCCATCTGCAATTCCTAAATAAAAGTGCGGTTGTTTTTGACCCAGTTTTGAAGTGTGGAATAATAAATTTCTCTGTTCCCAAAGGCAAATTTTTTCGCTAAAATGCGGCTCGTTTTAGTTAATTCAAGAAGGAAAATCCCATGTTCGGAAAAGGCGGTTTAGGCGGCTTAATGAAACAAGCCCAACAAATGCAAGAAAAAATGCAAAAAATGCAGGAAGAAATTGCCCAATTAGAAGTAACTGGCGAAAGCGGTGCGGGTTTAGTAAAAATCACGATTAATGGTGCGCACAACTGCCGTCGTATTGAGATCGATCCTTCTTTAATGGAAGACGACAAAGAAATGTTGGAAGATTTAATCGCTGCTGCATTCAACGATGCAGTCCGTCGTGCAGAAGAATTGCAAAAAGAAAAAATGGCTTCTGTAACCGCAGGCATGCCATTACCCCCAGGAATGAAACTTCCATTTTAATTCATCGGGTGTGTGAATCTATAGGTTCACACATCATCCATTTTCTCCCATCATAAATATTATGCAAAGCAGTCCACTTTTAGAACATCTTATTGAAAATCTTCGTTGCTTGCCGGGTGTTGGCCCGAAATCAGCGCAGCGTATGGCTTATCATCTTTTACAGCGCAACCGTAGCGGTGGGATGAATTTAGCACGTGCATTAACAGAAGCGATGTCTAAAATTGGGCATTGTTCGCAGTGTCGTGATTTTACCGAAGAGGAAACGTGCAATATTTGTAACAATCCTCGTCGTCAAAATTCAGGATTACTTTGCGTGGTGGAAATGCCAGCGGATATTCAGGCCATTGAGCAAACCGGCCAATTTTCTGGACGTTATTTTGTCTTAATGGGGCATTTATCGCCTTTAGATGGTATTGGTCCGAAAGAAATTGGTTTAGATTTATTGCAAAAACGTCTAGTTGAAGAATCTTTCCACGAAGTGATTTTAGCGACCAATCCAACGGTGGAAGGCGATGCGACAGCCAATTATATTGCGGAAATTTGCCATCAACATAATATTAAAGTGAGCCGTATTGCTCACGGGATCCCCGTTGGAGGCGAGTTAGAAACCGTGGATGGCACCACCTTAACCCATTCTTTCTTAGGTCGTCGTCAGATCGACTAATCTTATGCGCCTGTTTATTGCCGAAAAACCTAGTCTTGGGCGAGCTATTGCCGATGTATTGCCAAAACCTCATCAACGGGGTGATGGTTTTATTAAATGCGGCAATGATGATGTGGTGACTTGGTGCGTGGGACATTTGCTCGAACAGGCAGAGCCGGATGCCTACGATCCGAAATTCAAACAATGGCGTTTAGAACATTTACCCATCATTCCTGAAAAGTGGATTCTGTTACCGCGTAAAGAAGTAAAAAAACAACTTTCAGTGGTGGAAAAACTGATTCATCAAGCCGATGTTTTAGTTAACGCAGGCGACCCGGATAGAGAAGGGCAGTTGTTGGTGGATGAAGTGTTTAGTTATGCCAATTTATCAGCGGAAAAACGCGATAGCATTTTGCGTTGTTTGATTAGCGATCTTAACCCTAGTGCGGTCGAAAAAGCGGTACAAAAACTCCAACCGAATCGTCATTTTATCCCATTAGCCACCTCTGCACTGGCACGCGCTCGAGCCGATTGGCTTTATGGTATCAATATGACTCGCGCTTATACCATTCGTGGTCGCCAAGCGGGTTACGATGGTGTACTTTCCGTTGGGCGAGTGCAAACCCCCGTATTAGGCTTGATAGTGCGTAGAGATTTGGAAATTGAAAATTTCCAACCCAAAGATTTCTATGAAGTGTTGGCGTGGGTAAAAGAAGAAAAAACATCTGAAAATCCGACCGCACTTTTTTCTGCACTTTGGCAACCGAGCAAAGCTTGTGAAGACTATCAAGATGAAGATGGTCGCGTGCTGTCTTTAGGCTTAGCCGAAAATGTAGTGAAGCGCATTACCGATCAACCTGCCGAAGTGACCGAATATGTGGATAAGCGAGAAAAAGAAACCGCCCCTTTGCCTTATTCGTTGTCAGCATTGCAGATTGATGCGGCAAAACGGTTTGGCATGTCAGCGCAAAGCGTGTTGGATACCTGTCAGCGTTTATATGAAACCCATCGTTTGATTACCTATCCGCGTTCTGATTGTCGCTATTTGCCAGAAGAGCATTTTGCTGAACGACATAAAGTGATGAATGCGATTTCACAGCATTGTCAGACTTATCAAACCCTGCCATCGGTGGTGGATCGCGAGCAGCGTAATCGTTGTTGGAATGATAAAAAAGTGGAAGCGCACCATGCCATTATTCCGACGGCTAACACACGCTCGATAAATCTAAGCATTGATGAGCAGCGTATTTATGAATTGATTGCACGCCAGTATTTATTACAATTCTGTCCAGATGCAGAATATCGTAAAAGCAAAATTACCTTAAGTATTGCAGGCGGTACTTTTGTGGCTCAAGCGCGCAACTTGCAAACCGCAGGTTGGAAAGAATTGCTTGGTAAAGAAGACGAAGATGAAAATCAAGAGCCGCTATTGCCGATCGTGAAGAAAGGACAGATCCTTTACTGCGAAAGAGGCGAAGTGGTGAGCAAAAAAACGCAACCGCCTAAACCTTTTACTGATGCGACATTGCTTTCCGCCATGACAGGGATTGCGCGTTTTGTGCAAAATAAAGAATTGAAAAAAATTCTGCGTGAAACGGATGGCCTTGGCACAGAAGCCACCCGTGCGGGCATTATTGAATTGCTGTTTAAACGAGGCTTTTTGACCAAAAAAGGACGCAATATTCACAGCACAGAAACGGGGCGGATCCTCATTTCTGCTTTACCTGATATTGCTACACAACCTGATATGACAGCACATTGGGAAGCGCAATTAACGGATATCAGTCAAAAACAGGCGAGTTATCAGCAATTTATGTTTACGCTTAATCAAATGTTGCCGGATTTAGTACGTTTTGTTGATTTCACCGCATTACGTCGTCTAAGTCAGATTTCAAAAGGTTTAAGCACACCAGCAACGAAACGAAAAAGAGCGGTCAAAAAATCGGAAGATTTAAACGCTGAAAATTGATTAAACTTAATACAATTAAGTAAAAAAAATGGGAAAGCGCTTGCGAAAAGCATGAATTTTATATAACATTTGCTCCCAGTTTTCTTGCGGAATCGCAATTTAGAGAAGAAAGAATAATGTACAATATTTTATTATTTATTTATGTATTAGTTTGTATCGCCTTAATCGGCTTTATCCTTGTTCAACAAGGTAAAGGCGCGAATGCAGGTGCGTCATTTGGCGGCGGTGCATCAGGTACCATGTTTGGTTCTGCAGGTGCAGGTAACTTCTTAACCCGTACCAGCGCAATCTTAGCAACTGGCTTTTTTGTGATAGCTTTAGTGTTAGGTAACATTAACTCTCACCGTGGCAACGTACAAAAAGGTTCGTTCGACGATTTATCTCAAACTGCTGAACAAGTTCAACAACAGCAACAACAAGCTGCTCCAGCAGTTGAAAACAAAAATAACGATATTCCGCAATAAGGAATAAAAACAGAATAAACGCTCTGGTGGTGGAATTGGTAGACACGCTATCTTGAGGGGGTAGTGGCCGCAGGCCGTGCGAGTTCAAGTCTCGCTCAGAGCACCAACTATAAACCGACTTAATCAAGTCGGTTTTTTTTCGCCTAAAATTTGTTTAGACCGCTAGTTATTATCCCCTGTTTTGGTTACAATCGGTCAATTTCTTTTTTTTAGAAACTCATTAGGAGAGCACTATGAACTTCCCTCAAATCGCCCAACAAGTGATTGATAAACTTGGCGGTAAAGAAAACATAGCCACCGCAGCACATTGCGCAACGCGTTTACGTATTGTGTTAAACGATGAAAGCAAAGTGGACAAAGAAGGTATTGATAACATTGAAGGCGTGAAAGGGCAGTTTGCTGTCGCGGGTCAATATCAAATTATCTTCGGTTCTGGCACAGTGAATAAAGTCCATGCTGAACTTACCAAATTGCTTGGTATCGGCGATGTGAGCAAAGCCGAAGTGGCAGAAGCGGCGTCAGGCAATCAAAACTTATTGCAACGTTTGGTGAAAGGCTTAGCAGATATTTTCGTGCCAATCATTCCGGCAATCGTAGCAGGCGGTTTGTTAATGGGTATTCACTCCATGCTTACAGCGAAAGGTTTCTTCGTTGATGAATTAAGCGTGATTGATATGCATCCAGGTCTTGCGGATTTGGTGGACTTCATTAATACCATCGCGAACGCACCGTTTGTGTTCTTACCAGTATTACTTGGTTTCTCTGCGACTCGTAAATTTGGCGGTAACCCATTCTTAGGGGCTGCGCTTGGGATGTTATTAGTTCACCCTGCATTAGCAGATGGTTGGAACTACGCATTAACCCTTGCTCAAGGCAAAATCCAATACTGGAATGTATTCGGTCTTGAAATTGAAAAAGTCGGCTATCAAGGTACAGTCATCCCAACATTAGTTTCTGCTTGGGTATTAGCAACCTTAGAAAAAACCTTCCGTAAGTTTGTGCCTTCTTATTTAGATAACCTCATTACCCCATTATTCTCACTCTTTATTGCGGGCTTCTTAGCGTTTACCGTAATCGGTCCAATCGGTCGTGAAGCGGGTTCATTAATTGCATCAGGTTTAACTTGGTTATATGACACCTTAGGTTTCGTGGGTGGCGCGATCTTCGGGGCATTCTATGCACCAATCGTGATTACCGGTATGCACCAAACCTTCATTGCGGTTGAAACACAATTATTAGCTGAAATGGCAAATACAGGCGGTACCTTTATTTTCCCTATCGCGGCAATGTCAAATATCGCACAAGGTGCGGCCTGTTTAGGTGTGGCAGTGGCATTAAAAGATCCAAAAGTACGCGGTTTAGCGGTACCATCAGGTATCTCTGCATTATTAGGGATTACTGAACCGGCGATGTTCGGGGTGAACTTACGCTATCGTCAAGCTTTCTTTGCGGCGATGATTGGTTCAGGTCTTGCAAGTGCCTTTATCGCATTCTTTAATGTAAAAGCCATTGCATTAGGTGCAGCAGGTTTCTTAGGCATTCCATCGATTAAACCAGATAGCCTTGCGATGTACAGCATCGGTATGGTGATTTCATTTGTGGTGGCATTCACGCTTTCTGTCATTTTCGTGAAACGCGCACAAGCAAAAGCATAATCAAGATAAAAAAGAAAAAGCACGAGTTTTAGCTCGTGCTTTTTTGTTTGGAAAAATGCGTCTAAAAATGACCGCACTTTCAGAGAGAATTAGCCTTCTCGACAGTTTAACCAAGTGCTTCTCATGCCTTGATTATTCTTATAGTACACAGAATTATTTTCACGAGCGATTAAATCAACATAACTGCCATCAATCGGCTCATAAGAGCGATAAATCACTTCAAAGCGATTTCCTCGTGCATTTAAGGTACGATTTTCCACATGATCAAACGGCACTGCTTTTCCACCATCTAATTGGAAATAAATACCAAAGTTATCTTTCATGCGACTTTCTCTTGAAAGCGGGAAGTAAGTGGTTAAATACGAACTTGAACCCGTTTCTGAATTGCGGCAAGAATAATAATAACGCTTGTAGTCTTTCGGATTGTTTAATTCCGCTTGGCTAATGTTATTTTTAAGGTATCGTGTTTTAACAGTTTTCTTTGGTTGTTGTGTTGTGGTACAAGCAAACAAACCTACGAATGCCGCCGTCAGTAATGCTAATTTGAATTTATTCATCGATAAAGTTCCGAGAGTAGAGTGAATGAGAAAGGGAATATGATAGCGGAAATTGGGGATTGTGCAAGGGACAGGATTGGTTATGCGTAGTTTAGAAGTGCGGTTCTTTTTTGGGTGTTTTATTGAGGTTAGGCACACGCTAGGAAGTATGCGCTAACAGGGATTTGTAAATAAAGTAAGATAACGCCAGTGTTCACGCTGGTGATACTTAATAAAACATTGCTGATTTTACCCATAAACCAATATTAAAAAATATTGGATTTTTTGACCGCACTTTTAGATGGGAGACACAAGCGAGGAGACTTTTGCCATCAAGTGAGTCATAGATAAATTGATATTTACCAATCCATATTAAGTGAATTACAGTAAATTTCGGATAGATGATTTGTAAATAATTCCATTTCTTCATTAGAGATCATAGCTTTTTGGTAAGTGTTATCTAATGAAAATGTTAGAATTGTAGGTAACCCACTCTTTATATAAATAGTTTCTATGAAATTATCTTGCTCCCAGTAATACTCAATAAATTCTTCTAAAATTTTTATTATTTTATCATCCGTGAAACTAAGATTTTCACTAATGGAAAAATCAGCTGTTATTGGAGATAGAACCATAGGCATTGCTCCTATTGGAGAATGTATTTGGTATACTTCATTATTTTTTCCAAAGGCTCCATGAGTCAGGTAATTCCTTACATTGTCTTTTATAGATAAGAGTCTATTAAAAATCTTTAAATTTTCAGGTAAAGAAATATCTATACAGCGCTTAAATTTTTCCTTCCATTCAGAAAGCGTTAGTTTAGCAATTTCGGCTTTATTCGATAATTTTCCTTGAATTATTGCTGAATGTATAAATATATGTTCTGTGAAACTAAAAAAAGCATCAATTACTGATATAGCTAACCATCTTCTTTCCTTTGTTAGGGTATTTATATAATTATAACGGTTCATCGCATTCAATAGCCAGTTACTATCTTTTTCAAGTGGTATACTACCAATATTTAATAATTCGTTAGATTTTTGGTGATATAAATTTAACTGAAATTTATATCTGCTATAAAAAGATAGGCTGTGATTTATAATATTTAGATCATTTGAATTAGAGACCTCATTTGCATAATAAGCAAAAAATGGCTTTGCTTTATTGATTGCTTTATTAATTAGTTTGACTAATTCTTTTGCTTGATCTTCTAATCTTGAATCATCTGAAAGTAGTGCCATTCCTAATTTGCGATGTTGTAATAAAAATATATTATTTTTATATTTTATTGGAATTGTAAAGCTAATTTTTTCTTCATTTCCTGAATAATAAAAATCGAGTAATTCCACAAATAATAAATAAATTAAATAATACGGTTTTAAATCTTTTTCTGAACTGGTTCTATTCATCCTGTAAAGATTTAGTTTTTTATATTCAGTATGTGGGATAGAAGAAATATCACTTAAAATATTAGAGATTTTAGATCTCAAACCTTGTAGTTGTGAGGCATTCATAAAGAAACCTTATTATAAATAGTTATTGTCGTATTTAGGTTTAGTTCTTAGATGTAGTAAATTACTTTTAGAGTAGTTATTCATGTAATTCTACTTCATCGCCACACCCAACCATTTCATCATCTCTCTCTCATCCCAACCTTTACGTTTGGCGTAATCTTGAGCTTGGTCTTCATCGATGCGACCTAAAGTGAAATAGTTGCTTGCCGGATGGGTGAAGTACCAACCACAGACAGAAGCTGCAGGCCACATGGCGTAGCTTTCGGTGAGTTTCATACCGATGCGTTGTTCTACTTCTAATAAATCCCAAATCAAGGCTTTTTCTGTATGTTCAGGGCAGCTTGGATAACCTGGTGCAGGGCGGATGCCAACATAGTTTTCATTGATTAAACCTTGGTTGTCGAATTCTTCTTGTGTGTAGCCCCAAATTCGGGTGCGAAGCTCAAAGTGCAGGTATTCTGCCATGGCTTCGGCGAGGCGGTCGCCCACGGCTTGTAGCAAGATGGCGTTGTAGTCATCGCCTGCTGCTTTATAGCCTTCTACTAACTCCATTTCTTCAATACCGGCACAGACAGCAAACATACCCATCCAGTCTTTTTTGCCGCTTTCGCGATCGGCAATAAAGTCGCTTAAGGCAAAGTTAAACGGGCTTTTGCTGTTTTTTCCCCGTTCCGTTTGTTGGCGTAAGCCGTAAGCGGTGCCAATAGGTTTTGTGCGTTCTTCATCAGCGAAAAGCACCACATCATCGCCCACACGTTCTGCAGGGAAGATGCCTAAAATACCGATTGGATTGAGCTTGTGGTTTTGTTCTAATTCATCTAATACCACCTGCGCATCGTTCCACACTTTGCGTGCTTCTTCGCCACCTTCTGGATAATCAAAGGCATCAGGGTACCCACCCATCAAGCCCCAAATGCGGAAGAATGGCGACCAGTCGATAAATTTACGTAATGTGGCAATCGGTACATTCTTAAATTCCACAATGCCAGTTTGGTTTGGTTTTGGTGGCACATAATTTGCCCATTCACCACTAAAACCATCAAAACGGTTCGCACGCGCTTCTTCAATGCTCAGCTGTTTACGCAGAGGTTTGCGGTTAGAGAAAGATTGTTGAATTTTCTCGTAATCCTTTTTAAATTGTTCCCACAATGCCGCACGGCTTTCAGGGTTCATCAATGCCGCACACACCGTCACCGCACGGGAGGCATTAGAGGTATAAAATACGCCGTGTTCTTTATATTTTGGATAAAGTTTAATTGCTGTATGTTCTTTAGAGGTGGTCGCCCCGCCAATCATCACAGGCAGATTTAAGCCTAAGCGAGTCATTTCACCCAAGAAGTATTCCATCTCATCTAAAGAAGGGGTAATCAAACCACTTAACGCGATGATATCCGCTTTTTCATCAATGGCGGTTTGAATGATTTTGTCCGCAGGCACCATCACGCCCAAGTCAATCACTTCAAAGTTATTACATTGCATCACCACGCTTACGATATTTTTACCAATATCGTGCACGTCGCCTTTTACGGTCGCAATCACTACTTTACCGTTGCTTGAACCTTTTTGTTTGGTAGCGTTGATAAATGGCTCTAAATACGCCACGGATTGTTTCATCACGCGTGCAGATTTTACTACTTGTGGTAGGAACATTTTACCGTCACCAAATAAATCGCCGACTACATCCATCCCTTCCATCAGCGGGCCTTCAATGACATCTAATGGGCTTGGTAATTTTTGGCGGGCTTCTTCAGTATCTTCCACAATGTAAGTGGTAATCCCTTTCACAAGCGCATGTTTTAAACGTTCTTCCACTGGCCAAGTGCGCCATTCAGCCACAGAATCGACTGCACTTTCATCGTTGCCTTGATTGCGATATTTTTCTGCAATATCTAGTAGTTTTTCGGTGGCATCAGGGCTGCGGTTTAATACTGCATCTTCCACGATTTCACGCAATTCAGGATCGAGATCGTCATAAATCGCAAGCTGCCCCGCATTTACAATCCCCATATCCATGCCTTGTTTGATAGCGTGATAGAGGAAGACAGCGTGAATGGCTTCACGCATCACGTTGTTACCACGGAATGAGAAAGACACATTCGACACCCCGCCCGAGATTTTTGCATGAGGTAGGGCACGTTTAATGCGTCCTGTGGCATTGATGAAATCCACACCGTAGTTGTTGTGTTCTTCAATCCCTGTACCGATGGCAAAAATATTCGGGTCAAAAATAATATCTTCTGGCGGGAATCCGACTTGGTTCACCAAAATGTCATAAGCGCGACTACAAATTTCAACTTTGCGATCTTCAGTATCCGCTTGCCCCACTTCGTCAAACGCCATCACAACTACTGCCGCACCATATTTACGCACCAATTTAGCGTGTTCGATAAAGATTTCTTCGCCCTCTTTAAGCGAAATAGAGTTCACAATCGGTTTACCTTGTACTGACTGCAAACCTGCCTCAATCACTTCCCATTTAGACGAGTCGATCATCACCGGCACTTTGGCCGCATCTGGTTCGGTCGCCATAATATTAAGGAAACGGGTCATGCATTTTTTGCTATCTAGCAAGGCTTCATCCATATTGATGTCGATCACTTGCGCACCGTTTTCCACTTGGTCGATGGCAATTTCAATGGCTTCGGCAAATTTGTCTTCTTTAATTAAGCGTTTGAATTTTGCCGAACCTGTCACGTTATTACGTTCACCCACGTTCACAAATAGGCTTTCATCATCAATATTGAGTGGTTCTAAGCCTGATAAACGCATCGCAGTTTTAATTTCAGGCAATTTACGCGGTGCAATACCTTGCATGGCATCGGCAAAGGCTTTGATATGCTCTGGCGTCGTACCACAACAACCCCCAACAATGTTCACAAAGCCACTTTCAGCCCATTCTTTAAGGTGTGCAGCCATCTCTTCTGCATCTAAATCATAGCCACCAAAGGCATTGGGTAAGCCAGCATTCGGGTGGACAGATACATAGGTTTCGCTGATTTTAGAGAGTTGTTCCACATACTGGCGAAGTTCTTTCGGACCTAGCGCACAGTTCAAACCAAAAGTCAGTGGTTTAGCGTGACGAAGCGAGTTGTAGAACGCTTCAGTGGTTTGCCCTGAAAGCGTACGGCCGGAAGCATCGGTAATGGTGCCGGAAATCATAATCGGCAATTCCACGCCTAATTCTTCAAATACGGTTTCAATGGCGAAAATAGCGGCTTTTGCGTTTAACGTGTCGAAAATGGTTTCGATCATGATTAAATCAGCACCACCTTCAATTAAGCCTTTAGTCGCTTCCGCATAGGCATCCACCAGTTCCATAAAGGTAATGTTACGGAAACCTGGATCGTTTACATCGGGAGAAATAGAGGCGGTGCGGTTGGTTGGCCCTAACACGCCGGCAACAAAGCGAGGTTTTTCTGGTGTACTGTATTTATCTGCAGCTAAACGCGCTAGTTTTGCCCCTGCGAAATTCAGTTCGTATGCAATAGACTGTAAATCATAATCCGCTTGTGCAATGGTGGTCGAACTGAAGGTATTGGTTTCAATAATATCGGCACCCGCTTGTAAATATTTCTCATGAATCGCAGAAATTAACAGCGGTTGGGTCAAGGTGAGCAAGTCATTATTACCACGTAAATCAACCGCACTTTCTTTAAAACGCTCGCCTCTAAAATCAGCCTCGGTGAGTTTGTATTTTTGGATCATCGTCCCCATCGCACCATCTAAAATAAGGATGCGTTCAGCGAGGGATTTTTTCAGTAATTCGGTTTGATTATGTGACATAGACAGCTCTTTTTAAAATCAATCAATATTACGGAGAATGATAGGTATAAGCACACAGAGTGTCAAATAAAAGGGGAGAAAGTGCGGTAAAAAAATGGAATGTTTTCAAAAAGAAAGGCGGACAAATTGTCCGCCGAATGGTTAGCAATATTTGCTGTCCGAGTAAAAAAACAGATTAACGTAAAAATGCCGGAATATTTTTTTCGTATTCGCTAATGGCATCTTCGTGTTGTAACGTTAAACCGATGTTATCCAAGCCGTTTAACAAACAATGACGGCGGAATTCATCCAGTTCAAAGTGATAGACTTTATCACCTACGGTTACAGTCATGGCTTCCAAATCTACATGGATTTGTTTGCCTTCATTTGCCCACACCCATTGGAAGATTTCTTCTACTTCTTCTTCGCTTAAACGAATTGGTAACATGTGGTTATTTAAGCTGTTGTTATAGAAAATATCCGCAAAACTTGGTGCGATCATCACTTTGAAACCATAATCGGCTAATGCCCAAGGTGCATGTTCACGAGACGAACCACAGCCAAGGTTTTTACGCGCTAATAAAATGGTCGCGCCTTGATATTGTGGATAGTTCAATACGAAATCTGGATTTGGCTTGGTGCCTTCAACATCTAAATAACGCCATTCATGGAATAAATGTTTACCGAAACCTACGCGGGTAATGGCTTGTAAAAATTGTTTTGGAATAATCGCATCCGTGTCCACGTTTGCCGCATCCAATGGCACTACTAAGCCTGAAAGTTGTTTAAATCCTGCCATTTTCTGCTCCTTAGTTTAATGTGACGTCACGAATATCAACGAATTTACCGAACATTCCCGCTGCGGCAGCCATCGCAGGGCTCACTAAGTGAGTGCGACCATTACGGCCTTGGCGACCTTCAAAGTTACGGTTTGAAGTGGAAGCACAACGTTCCCATTCACCTAAACGGTCATCGTTCATCCCTAAACACATTGAGCAGCCCGGATTACGCCATTCAGCGCCCGCTTCGATAAAGATTTTATCCAAGCCTTCTTTTTCTGCTTGTTCTTTCACTAAGCCTGAACCCGGTACCACTAAAATACGTTTTACATTGTCAGCTTTTTTACGACCTTTCATGACAGCCGCTGCGGCACGTAAATCTTCGATACGAGCATTAGTACAAGAACCGATAAAGACTTGATCCACCGGAATATCTTTTAAATCGGTATTCGGTTCTAAACCGATATAATTCAACGCTTTTTCTGCTGAAGCACGAGTCACCGGATCGGTCATTTCTGCTGGATTTGGCACTAGCTGATCGATACCGATTACTTGGCCTGGGTTTGTTCCCCAAGTTACCTGTGGTGCAATATCTTTGGCTTCTAACGTGATGATTGTGTCAAATTTTGCATCATCATCGGATTTTAAGGTTTTCCAATAAGCAACGGCATCATCCCAATCTTTACCTTTCGGGGCATGTGGACGACCTTTTAAGTATTCGAAAGTCGTTTCATCTGGTGCGATTAAACCCGCTTTCGCACCCATTTCAATCGCCATATTACAAACAGTCATACGGCCTTCCATGGAAAGATCACGAATCGCTTCACCGCAGAACTCCACCACATGGCCTGTACCGCCTGCCATGGTGGTTTTACCGATAATGGCAAGAATAATGTCTTTTGCGGTAATGCCTGGCGCCACTTTGCCACGCACTTCAATTTTCATATTTTTCGCACGAGCTTGTTTTAAGGTTTGAGTGGCTAATACGTGTTCAACTTCAGATGTACCAATACCAAATGCTAAGGCGCCGAATGCCCCGTGCGTTGCAGTATGGGAGTCACCACAAACGATAGTCATACCTGGTAAGGTTAAGCCTTGTTCAGGCCCCATGACATGCACAATACCTTGTTCTTTGGTGGTCATGTCGAATAATTGAATACCGGTCGCCTTCGTGTTTTTTGCGAGCTCCAATACTTGAATTTTCGCTTGGCCTTCAAGTTTATTTACATCACGTACTTGGGTAGAAATACTGTGATCCATGGTGCCGAACGTTTTACTGACTTGACGTACTTGGCGGCCTGCCACACGTAAACCATCAAAGGCTTGTGGGCTGGTTACTTCATGGATTAAATGACGGTTAATATACAAAATCGGCGTTTCGCCTTCAGCTTCGTATACCACATGGGCATCGAATAATTTTTCGTAAAGAGTTTTTGCCATAATTTTTCTCAATTCGTTAGAGTAGCAAGTGCGGTCAAATTTTAGGGTGTTTTTAAACCGCACTTTAATTGTTTTTATTAGATTGCGTTAGCGATTAACGTACCCATTTCCGCAGTTGAAACTGGTGCAGAGTCATCGGCTAAATCACCGGTACGGTGACCATTTGCTAAGACTTTTTGTACGGCATTTTCAATTGCATCAGCCGCATCATTTAAGTTGAAGCTGTAACGCAACATCATTGCGGCAGAAAGAATTTGTGCGATTGGGTTGGCAATGCCTTTGCCTGCGATATCTGGTGCAGAACCGCCAGCCGGTTCATATAAACCAAAACCTTCTTCGTTTAAGCTAGCAGATGGCAACATGCCCATAGAACCTGTGATCATCGCCGCTTCATCAGATATAATATCACCGAAAATGTTAGAGCAGAGGAGCACATCGAAAGACTCTGGCGCTTTGATTAATTGCATGGTCGCGTTGTCGATATAAATGTGATCTAAGGTGACTTCAGGGTAATCTTTCGCCACTTCAGTCACGGTTTCACGCCATAAGATTGAGGCTTGTAGTACGTTAGCTTTATCCACAGAAGTCACGTGTTTACGACGTTTCATTGCTGCATCAAAAGCCGCACGCGCAATGCGTTCGATTTCATATTTGTAATAAACTTCAGTGTCGAATGCTTTGGTTTGTGCGCCTTTACCTTCACGGCCTTTAGGCTGACCGAAATAAATCCCACCCGTTAATTCACGCACAACCACCATATCAAAGCCTTTCGCTGCAATATCTGCACGTAATGGGCAGAATTTTTCGAGGCCTTTATAAAGGGTAGCAGGGCGAAGATTGCAGAATAATTTGAAATGTTTACGTAATGGCAATAATGCACCGCGTTCTGGTTGTTGATCTGGAGGTAAATTTGTCCATTTCGGGCCACCTACAGAGCCAAACAAAATCGCATCAGCATCATCACAGCCTTTTAAGGTTTCTGCCGGTAATGGGCAACCACAATGATCAATTGCAGCACCACCTACATAAAATTCATTGAAGTTAAGTTTAAAACCGAATTTTTCTTGAACTTTGTTTAATACTTTAATGGCTTCAGCCATCACTTCAGGGCCAATACCGTCTCCCGGTAGAACAGCGATGTTGTATGATTGCATATTGTTTTTCCTATTTCAGTCACACCAAAGTGCAGTTAATTTTCTCCCCTCTTTAGTAAAGAGGGGCTGGGGGGAGATTTTTACGATATAAAATTCACTGCAGAGGTTGATGTTACTTCTGCCAAATCTCCCCTAACCCCCTTTTATAAAGAGGGGGACTTAATCAATTAATGATGTTTGTGGCTTTTAATATCGGCGACTTTATGCGCACGATAAATAGCATTAATTGCATGAACTAAAGCAAGCGCGGAAGATTCAACGATGTCTGTCGCTAAACCTACCCCATGGAATTTACGCCCTTCGTGTTCAACCACGATATCCACCTGACCTAAGGCTTCAGCACCTTCGCCTTTTGCAGTTAAGTTATAGTGCGACATTTTGATATCTAAGCCGGTTAAATTCAAGATCGCATTGTAAACTGCATCAACCGGACCATTACCACCGATAGAAGAGGTGCTTAATTTTTTACCATCCAATTCCACTTGAACAAACGCAGTTGCTGGATATTCTTTAGTGGAATGTGCAGAAAGTTTATCTAACACTAAACGATCTTCATCACCTTGTTGCATATCGATAAAGGCTAAAGCTTCTAAGTCATAATCGAATACTTGGCCTTTTTTGTCTGCCAATTTTAAGAAGGCTTCATACAATTTGTCTAAATCGTAATCTTGTTCAGTGTAGCCCATATCTGCCATGTGGCCTTTTACTGCTGCGCGACCAGAACGGGCGGTTAAGTTCAATTTCTCTTTCTTCAAGCCGATAGTTTCTGGTGACATGATTTCGTAGGTATTTTGGTTTTTTAACATACCATCTTGGTGAATACCCGATGAATGTGCGAAAGCATTTGAACCTACAATCGCTTTATTCGGTTGGATTGGCATATTGCAAAGTTGGCTCACCATTTGGCTGACACGATGAATTTCTTGTGTGTTGATACGTGTATCCACGCCCATAAACTCTTGACGAACTTTCATTGCCATCACGACTTCTTCAAGTGAAGTGTTACCCGCACGTTCGCCAATGCCATTAATGGTACATTCAATTTGACGAGCACCGTTTTGTACTGCGGTTAAGGAGTTAGCCGTTGCCATACCTAAGTCATTATGGCAATGTACGGAAATCACTGCTTTGTCGATATTTGGTACGCGGTTACGTACTTCAGCAATAATATTACCGAATTGATTAGGTAAGCAGAAACCAACGGTATCTGGAATGTTTACTGTAGTCGCCCCCGCATTAATTGCAGCCTCAACAATACGACAAATATTGTCGATACCGGTACGGCCCGCATCTTCGCAAGAAAATTCTACATCGTCAGTATAATTACGTGCATGTTTTACTGCGGCTACAGCCATTTCAACCACATCGTCAAAGGTACGTTTTAATTTGGCTTCAACGTGTAATGCTGAAACTGCAATAAATGTATGGATACGAAACGCTTCTGCCACTTTTAAGGCTTCAGCTGCAGCATCAATATCTTTAATTACCGCACGGGAAAGTGCCGCAACTCGACTATTTTTGATATGGCGTGCAATGGTTTGAACGGATTCAAAATCACCTTGAGAAGAAACCGGGAAACCGACTTCCATCACATCCACGCCGAGACGTTCAAGGGCTAAAGCAATCTGTAATTTCTCTTTAACGGTTAAACTTGCTTTTAATGCTTGTTCGCCATCACGCAAGGTGGTATCAAAAATAATAACGCGATCTGTCATAGTATTTTCCTTCTTTTATCACTCAAAGTGCGGTCATTTTTACCGTGATTTTAAAACGAAAAAACCCGCAATCTTAAAAGTGCGGGTTGATAATAGATTTTTTACATAAAGGTGTTTTTTATCCACAACTTAGCCGCACAAAGAATGTGAGAGCAGGAGGTTGAGAGATAAAGAAACAGCTTGGTACATAAAAAGATAATCCTGTAAAAAATTTTGTAAAACGCTGTCCATATTACGGATAAAAATGTTGCTGTCAAATCATTTATCAGTGATTTATATCTAAAATGAATATCTCTACACAATCTTAAAAGTGTATTTCTCTTAATATAAGTTTTTTATCAGAATTAATCTCTGAAAATGGCTTTTAAGAAGCTATTTTTGTCCTGTTTTATTCCTCGTTTCTGGTATGCCGATTTTTTCTAAAATTTTTTCTCTTTTTGCGATCTGAATCGCAGAATTAAGACAAACTTTTCATTTTTTGAGACAAATCTCGCCATAATTTTCTTTTTAAAGGAGAGAATTATGAGCGATTTTACGTCGATTTTGTTGCGATTAGCTCAAGTGCCTAAATTGGGTAGTGTGCGGATTCAACAAATTTTGGCCCATGTGAATATAGAAGACTTGTTAAATTATGATGAAGTGGCATTTCAACAAATGGGTTGGGATGCTTTTCAGATTCGTCGTTGGTTTCAGCCAGAAATGAAATTTATTGAGCCAGCTCTAAGTTGGGCAGAAAAAGAAGGCCATCATTTAATACACTGTTTTTCAGATGATTATCCTTTTTTACTTAAACAAATTAGTGGCTTTCCGCCCTTATTATTTGTGAAAGGCAATTTGTCCGCACTTTCAGCGCAGCAGATCGCCATGGTTGGGAGTCGTTATTGTTCGGCTTATGGGGAATATTGGGCAAAATATTTCGCAACAGAACTTTCTCTTGCCGGATTGACGGTCACGAGTGGGCTTGCATTAGGTATCGATGGATTTAGTCATCAAGCGGTGGTGGATATTCAAGGACAGACCATTGCCGTATTGGGCAGTGGATTAGAGCATATTTATCCTGCTAAACACCGACGATTAGCGGATCAAATTATCGAGAATAATGGCGCGTTAGTTTCTGAATTTATCCCTACGCAAGCACCGATTGCTGAAAATTTTCCTCGTCGTAATCGCATTATCAGCGGGCTTTCATTGGGAACATTAGTGATTGAAGCCACAGAGAAAAGCGGTTCATTGATTACAGCGCGTTACGCCTTAGAACAAAATCGAGATATTTTTGCGTTGCCAGGGAATATTCAAAGTGAATACAGTCAAGGCTGCCATAAACTGATTAAGCAAGGGGCGATGTTGGTGGAAAATGTTAAAGATATTTTAGATAGTCTCAATCATAGCGTTGTTTTTCAGCCTCCAGTACATAATACGCAAATTAATAAGCCGATAGCTCAACCACTCACTGCAAAAACACCTTCGGTAGAGCCGAGTCATCCTGAACTTTATCAACATATCAGTTATACGCCGATAAGCCTTGATGATTTATCTGCAGCATTGAATTTGTCGGTGGATTTGCTTTTAGTGCAGTTATTGGATTTGGAGTTACAAGATTTAATCGTCAATGAGAATGGACTCTATAAGCTGATAGCATAAACGGGGTAGAGCGATGAGGCAATCCTGTGCTAAGATACGGTTCAGTTTTAGAAAGGAGAACCTATGTTAGCCATTATTTCCCCGGCAAAAACCTTAGATTTTGAAAGTGCGGTCAGAAATCTTCCTGCTTCTCAACCACACTTGACGGATTATAGTGAGCAACTGATTGAAATCTGTCGTCAATTATCTCCCCAAGATCTTTCTTCCTTAATGTCTATCAGCGATAAACTTGCGGGCTTAAATGCCGCTCGTTTTGCTGAATGGACAAAATCTCACAACGAAAAAAATTCACGTGCAGCTATTTGGGCATTCAAAGGTGATGTTTACACCGGTTTGGATGCGGATAGCTTATCTGATGAAGATGTGCAATTCGCACAACGCCATTTACGTATGCTTTCTGGCTTATATGGCTTACTTAAACCCCTTGATTTAATGCAACCTTATCGCTTGGAAATGGGCACGAAGTTAGCGAATCCAAAAGGGAAAGATCTTTATGCTTTTTGGGGGAACATTATCACTCAATCCGTACAACAAGCACTTGATGAGCAAGGCGATCGTCTGTTGATCAATTTAGCTTCCGATGAATACTATAAATCAGTAAAAGAAAGCCAATTAGATGCACAGATTATTAAGCCTGTTTTCTTAGATAATAAGAATGGTAAATACAAAGTGGTCAGCTTTTATGCAAAAAAAGCCCGTGGTTTAATGTGTCGTTTTATCATTCAAAATCGTTTGGAACGTGTTGAACAACTGAAAGAGTTTGACCTAGGTGGTTATTGGTTTGATGCGACATCCTCAACTGAAAAAGAATTTGTATTTAAGCGAGATATCAATGAATAAAATCCTGGTTATATTGACCGCACTTTTACTCTCAGGTTGTGCGGCAAAAGTGAGTCAACTTCAAACTCCTGAAAAAATAGAGTACAACGGCAAAACTTATAAACTTACTGCAAGCCAAGATTTGGATACGATTGCGCGTTATGTTTATCTTGCCGAGCCGGATACCTTGGAAAATTGGCAATCTCAAATTGAAGTGTTGCTTGATCGTGATTTATCCCGTTCTATTGAGCAACGCGTAGCATTACGTGAGAAGGTATACCGTAATTTAGGTGTGAAAGATTTCAAAATCCTTGCGAATTCAACGAATCCGAAAAAGCCTGCCACTGAGTTAAATGCTTATGTCATTTATGCTCCGACAGAACAAAATCCATCTTGGCAAGTGGACATAGCTAAGGGTAAAAATGTGCCACGTTGTGGTTTTGTGCAATATCAATATTCCCAAAAAGTGGAACAAGGTAAGAAATTTCAGCGTTTAAACACAGTAAAGATTGTGAAAAACTTACAAAAGTATTTGGTGGCGAAGGAAAGCAAAACATTACAAAAAGCCGATCTTTCTTGGAAATGTGAAAGTTCTTTCCATCACTAAAACTTATACTAGATCAAATTCCACGTAAATTTTAAAAATTTTTCTAGAGCAGAAATAATGGATGGTGTAATCTTGACGCCAATTATTCTTAGAGTTCAAAGTAGGTAAATATGATTAAAAAAATTGCTGTATTAACCAGTGGTGGTGATGCACCAGGTATGAATGCTGCCATCCGTGGCGTTGTTCGTGCAGCTCTTGCAGAAGGGCTTGAAGTATTTGGGATTTATGACGGTTATCAAGGCTTATATAATAATAAAATCCAACAGTTAAATCGTTATAATGTATCCGATATTATTAACCGTGGAGGTACATTCTTAGGTTCTGCGCGTTTCCCAGAATTTAAAGATCCTGCGGTACGTGAAAAATGTGCAGAAATTTTACGTTCTCACGGTATTGATGCTTTAGTTGTTATCGGTGGTGACGGTTCTTACATGGGGGCAAAATTGCTTACTGAAGAACATGGTTTCCCTTGCGTAGGTATCCCTGGCACAATTGATAACGATGTGGCTGGAACAGATTACACAATCGGTTATGAAACTGCACTACAAACAGCGGTGGATGCGATTGACCGTTTACGTGACACTTCAAGTTCTCACCAACGTATTTCTATCGTGGAAATCATGGGTCGTCACTGTAGTGATTTAACCATTTCTGCAGGTATTGCCGGTGGTTGTGAATACATTGTGGCATCTGAAATGGAATTTAATCGTGAAGAATTAATTCGCCAAATTGAACGCAGTATTATTCGTGGAAAACGCCATGCCATTATTGCGATTACTGAATTAATCACAGACGTACATTCTCTTGCTCGTGAGATTGAAGCGCGCGTAGGCCATGAAACCCGTGCAACCGTATTAGGCCATATTCAACGTGGTGGTTCACCTTGTGCCTTCGACCGTATTTTAGCTTCACGTATGGGCGTATATGCGGTAGATATATTGCTACAAGGTAAAGGTGGCTACTGTGTGGGTATTCAAAATGAAAAATTAGTTCACCATGATATTATTGATGCAATCAACAATATGCGCCGTGAATTTAAAGCAGATTGGTTAGAAATGGCTAAACGCTTAGAATAATCTTTTAAAGGTTATTTAAAACAAAAGAAATCGGGCTAAAACAATCATTGTTTTAGCCCGATTTTTATATGCTTAGATTAGGCTTTTAGTTTATTTTTCTTACGTTGCAAGAAGTACACGAAAACGAGTAATAATGCACAAGCAAGAGACACAATAAACAAGCTACCAAAGAATCCATTCCAGTGAAGAGATTGAATAATCCACGCTAATGGGGCCCCCGCCGCTGCCGCACCAATATAGGCGAAGAGACTAACGAAACCGGTAGAAGAACCTGAAGCATGTTTATGAGAGTTTTCTGCTGCAGCCATTGCGATAAGGAATTGCGGACCAAAGATAAAGAATCCCATCAGGAAGAATAAGCCACACATCACAAAATAGTTATCGCTTGGGATGAACCATAATGCTAAGGATGTTGAAATAATACCTAACACATAAATGATGTTCATTTGGGTACGGTTTCCGTTGAAGAACTTATCAGAGCCCCAGCCCGCAAAAAGTGCGCCTAAGAATCCACCGATTTCAAAGAAAGAAACTGCGGAGTTCGCTTTAAGTAAGTCATAACCGTGGGTTTCTGTTAAATATAAGTTACCCCAGTCATTGATACCGGTACGGATGATATAAATAAAACACCAAGAAAATGCTAATGCCCAGATAATGCTGTTTTTGAACACATAAATTTTAAGAATTTCCCAGTTAGATAAACCTAAACCTTCACTTTCATGTTCTTTTTCAGCAATATCATTACGCCATTCACCGACTGTCGGAAGTCCCATTGAAGTTGGGCGATCGCGTAATAAGAAACAAAGGGCAAAACCGATGACGCAGGCAATAATCCCTGGCACGATCATGCCGTAACGCCATCCCCAATAAAGGGCAACGGCACCAGATAAAATTGGAATAAGTGCACCACCTAAGTTATGTGAGGTATTCCAGATCGCCCACCATAATCCGCGCTCGTTACGTGAGTACCAAGTATTCAGGATTTTTGAACATGGAGGCCAACCCCAACCTTGGAAAAAGGCGTTGATCATCCAAAGGGTGATAAACATAAAGACAGATGAGCTCATACCGAATAGAATGTTGACGATACCCGTCATCATTAAACCAATCCCCATAAAGTAACGAGGGTTAGAACGGTCACCAAGTACACCTGATAAGAACTTGGATACACCGTAGGTGAGATAAAACGCAGTACCCATGATCCCGATATCGGCTTTTTGTAACCCAAGATCCGTTAGCATGGCAGGCATAACGAAGTTAAAACTTTTACGAGTAAAATAGAAAACGGCGTAGCCGATATAACTGGTAATCATCAAATGTAATCGCCAGTAACGGTAAGTTTTGTCGATCTCCTCTTTGCTTTTAGTAACCGGTAGATCCGGTGGTACACTGAAGATACCCATAATATTTCTCCTCTAATGATAATAATTCATTCCAGTATATTACAAAGCCGGTTTTCAAAAGGGGACTCAGATCAAAAAATAGGGAATTTATAGGAAAAAATGGCTTGATGAATCGTTGATTTGATGATGATGGAAAAAAGTGCGGTCAACATTTTAGGGTTTTGACCGCACTTTTTTTAGGATGGTTTTGATATGTTTTATGCTTTACGCTGTAAAATTAAAAAACGACAATCATAGGGATTATCTGCATCTGCTTGACGATATTCTTCAAACTCGATGTTCCATTCTGCCCAATTAATTTCAGGAAAGAACGTATCGCCGTCAATGTCAGCTTGAATTTGCGTGAGATACAATTTATCAGCTTTAGATAAATATTGTTTAAATAACTCGCCGCCGCCAATTAACATGATTTCATCAAATTCTTTGACAAAATCGACCGCACTTTCAAAATTCTCTTTCCAGATGACACCTTCATGTTCGTAAGGCGTGCGTGAAAGGACGATATTGGTGCGTTTCGGTAGTGGGCGACCAATGCTTTCAAAGGTTTTACGGCCCATAATTACCGGTTTGCCTGTGGTGTTTTTACGAAACCAGGCTAAATCAGCAGGTAAGTGCCAAGGCATTTGATTATCTTTTCCGATGACGTTATTTTTTGTTATCGCAACGATCAAACTTAATATCATATTTTCTATCCTATTTTTCTTTTTTGGCACTATATCATAGCTATTCACAAAATCTGAATTTGAGATGGTTTTTTTCGTGATTTTTATTAATTTTAGTGCTAATTTAACCGCACTTTTCTATTTTTTCACTGAGGACAAACTATGTCGGCAAATCGCAAAACAATCGTCGTAAAATTTGGTACTAGCACATTAACACATGGTTCCCCAAAATTGAATGCGCCTCACATGGTCGATATTGTTCGCCAGATTGCACAACTTCATCACGCAGGTTTTCGTGTCGTGATTGTGACATCAGGTGCGATTGCAGCAGGACGACATTATTTAAATCATCCTCAACTTCCCCCAACCATTGCTTCCAAGCAGCTTCTAGCCGCAGTAGGGCAAAGTCAGCTGATCCAAGCATGGGAAAAATTATTTGCGATTTATGATATTCATATTGGACAAATTTTATTAACTCGTGCTGATATTGAAGACCGTGAACGTTTTTTAAATGCACGCGATACATTGCATGCTTTATTGGATAATCACATTATTCCAGTAATTAACGAGAATGATGCGGTGGCGACAGCTGAAATTAAAGTAGGGGATAATGATAACTTATCGGCGTTAGTCGCAATTTTAGTGCAAGCGGAACAACTTTATTTATTAACAGATCAACAAGGCTTGTACGAAAGCGATCCTCGTAAAAATCCAGATGCGAAATTGATTCCTGTGGTTGAGCAAATTACTGACCATATTCGTTCTATTGCAGGCGGTAGCGGTACAAACCTTGGTACTGGCGGGATGAGTACAAAAATAATTGCGGCAGATGTGGCAACGCGTTCGGGCATTGAAACCATTATTGCGCCAGGTAGCCGACCTGATGTGATTGTGGATTTAGCCTACGATAAACCAATTGGCACCAAATTTATTGCGCATCATTCAGATCGTCTAGAAAGCCGTAAGCAGTGGTTATTTGCAGCACCATCAGCAGGAATGCTGACTATTGATGAGGGTGCTGAAAATGCCATGTTAGTACAGAATAAATCGTTGCTGCCTGCAGGGATTACGGCTGTGGAAGGGCGTTTCTCACGTGGTGAAGTCGTCAAAATTAAGAATACCTCAGGTAAAGTGATTGCACTCGGTATGCCGCGTTATAACAGCGATGCGTTGGAATTAATCAAGGGGAAAAAATCCCAAGAAATTGAACAAATTCTTGGTTATGAATACGGTGCAGTTGCATTACATCGTGATGACATGATTGTGCTATAGCTTAAAATAGAAATCGGATCTCTTATATTTTCTGAACCTTCCTTTTATTTTGTTGGTCTATAAAACCATAAAAAGGGCAATAGCCCGATATTAAGTAGTAAAAGGAGACAACATGAGATTAATAGCGACCGTTTTAGCTGTTGGGCTATTAAGTGCTTGTACGCAGGGCTATTATGTAAAACATCGTAGCCCAATTTCAGTGAGCAAACACGTAAAACGTTTAAATACGACGGTTTGTCATGATAAAGACGACTGGTATTTAGATGGTTATCGTGTAGGAAAAGATTTCCAAGCGCAAAGCCAATCTCAATTGAATAAACGAATTAATTATTGTGGCCGACGTGTACCTGAAGAGCTGAGAACCGCATGGTTTAATGGTTTTGATGCAGGCTCAAATGGCGTTCAGATTGATATAGAGGGTTATGATGAGGATGCTCTCTTAACCTATGATTATGACGATGATGATCGTTATAGCGAAGACGAAGAAGAATAAAAAAGTGCGGTTAATTTTAACCGCACTTTTTGTTTTAAAGGATATCGAGTAATTCGACTTCAAACACTAAAGGTGAGAATGGAGGGATAGATGCACCTGCACCACGTTCGCCGTAAGCCAATTCGTGTGGAATAGTGAGTTTCCATTTAGAACCAACAGGCATCATTTGTAATGCCTCAACCCAACCACGAATTACGCCATTTACTGGGAATTCAGCCGGTGCACCACGAGCAACCGAACTGTCGAATACGGTACCATCTGGTAATGTACCTGTGTAGTGAACACGTACTTTATCAGTTGCAGACGGTTTGTTACCGTTACCTTCGGTTAAAATTTCGTATTGTAAACCGCTATCAGTCACGTTTACGCCTGCTTTTTTCGCATTTTCTTCTAAGAATTTTTTACCTTCTTCTTCAATCGCTTTGAATTGCGCTTGTTGTGCTTCAGCTGCTTGTTGTTGAAGCGCTTGAACAGAATGCATTAAATCATTAATTTCTAATGCAGGTTGATTGCGATTTAACGCATCGAAAATGCCTTTTGCTACTGCTTCTACAGAAATATCCATTTGGCTATCTGCTAATTGTTGACCGATTTGTAAACCGATACCGTAGCTGCCTTTTTCAGAAATACTTTCTAATTTTACTTGTTCAAAAATTTGAGCTGTCATGTTTTTTCCTTTGTTGTAAAACTATTTTTTCAATGCCAAGATTTCACCCATGCGAACAGGTTCATCAACACTTAAATGATCGGCAATTTGTACTTGGCCGGCTTGGAATAAATTAATTACGGTAGAACCAAGTTGGAACCAACCCATTTCTTGACCTTTACTTAATTTAACCGCACTTTCACCTTCATAAGTCCATACTTTCACTTCGTTATGACGTGGCGGATTAATCACACCAGCCCAAACAGTGCCGATACTCGCAGTGATTGTTGCGCCCACTAAGATTTGTACCATGGTGCCAAATTCAGTATCAAAGACACAAATCACACGCTCATTACGTGCAAAGAGGTTCGGCACATGTTTCGCTAAAAACGGATTGACGGAGAATAAATCACCCGGCACGTAAATCATTTTGCGAAGTGTACCATCACATGGCATATGTACACGGTGATAATCACGTGGTGATAAATAAGTGGTGATGAATTCCCCATTTTTAAAGGTCTCGGTTAAATCTTTATCTTCTGCTAATAAATCATTTAAGCTGAAAAAGTGACCTTTTGCTTGTAATAGGCGGTCATCTTCAATGTGTCCACATTCACTTACACGGCCATCCGCAGGGCAACAAAGTGCGGTTGGATTTTGGTTAATTGGTCGTGCATTTTCTTTTAATGGACGGATAAAGAATTCATTAAAACTGGCGTAATCACTGAATTTTTCTTTTTCAGCAATGCTCATATCAATGTTGTATTTTTTTGCAAACGCTTTAATCACAAAATGTGTCACTGCGCCCCATTTTTGTTTAGCTAACCAACCTGCTGCTTGTGTCATATAAATTTGTGGCATCACATATTGAAATGCAACTTTTAGGCGTTGCCAATAAGGAATTGGGTTCATTGATTTCTCCGATAAGATTAAAAAGTTGGGCGATTATAACAACTTATTTCACTTGTGCAATGTTAGTCGATGTTTTTGTGCAAGATGAAAGCAAGAAGCCGACATTTGCCGGCTTCTTTTAGTATTTATAAAATCATTTTGACCAATTTGTCTGCTTGAATCCGAGCAAACTTCTTCAACAGTTTTTGCACTGGTTCAGGATATTGCGTCAATTCTTCTAGTTCAGAATAATCTTGCAATACTTTGGTATGTTGGCGGATGTGCGATAACTCTTTTTCCGCTTGTGACAGAAGTTCTTGTTTTGGATCGTGGATTAATAATCCATTTTCCGCATCTAAACGCCATGCACGAGGATTCAGGTTGTTCCCTGTTAAAAGAATATACTGATTGTCCACCCAAACACCTTTGAGGTGATAAGTGTTATCGCCGTCTTTCCATAAACGCACCGTTAAATGGCCGTTTTTAATGTAAGCATCAAATTTCTCGCAGAAACGACGAAGATTGCTTTCATATAAATAAGGTAATGCGCCTGCCATTTTAAATGGTTGCTCTGGTGGAATATAGAAATCGTTCGCAACTTTATCACCCACGATAATTTCGACACGTTTTCCTTGTTCTAATAAGCGGGCAAGTTTACTTCTTAGCGTGCGAGGGAAGTTGAAATAAGGCGTGCAAATCACCAGTTTTTCCTGCACCTGTAAGAATAAATCTTCGATAACTTGGTTTAATTCGTTGCCTGATGCACCTAAACCAAAAAGTGGTGAAATGGTTAAAACATCTGAAAAACCAACCGCACTTTCCAATTGATATTCCGCATGGGCAGATAAGTTTTTACGATAAGCTTTTATTGCACTGCGGATTTCTTTTGTACGAGGGCGATTAGCCACATCTAATGGATGTACCGCACTGAAATCCAATAAATAATCATTGATGAAATTCACCATCGAGTCTGCCAGTGCAGCATTATGGATTTTTTGATAGCGGTCGTAACGGTATTTATCTTGTTGTTGTAAATATACGTTATTGATACTTGCGCCGCTGTAAAGGACGGTATCATCAAACACAAAGCCTTTAATATGTAATACACCGAAGACTTCGCGGGTATTAATTGGTACACCGAAGAACATATTGGGTTCATCGGGAAGTTGATAGGTTTGGCGTTGTTCACAATACCAATCAGCGTTAGTGGCAGATTTTTCTGCACCGAGTAAATTGCGTTGTCCGCGATGCCAATCTACTAAAATTTTCACATCTAATTCAGGATGATCTTGTTTTACGCGATAAATCTCATTGAGAATTTCTTGTCCCGCTTCATCTTTTTGCCAGTAAAGTGCGGTCACGTAAATGCGTTTTTTAGCTTGGCGAATTAATTCTATAATTTGTGCTTTGAATTCAAGCGGACTAAACAGAAACTCAACCTGCTCTGCCTGTAAAGGAAGAAAAGGTAAATTTTTTAAATTTTGTTCTGCTCGTTTAGCTTTATTGATTAACATAATCTATCTCTACACTAAAAATTAATGCCCTAGTTTACAATATTTCCTTTGAGGATTGATAGAAAAAAGGTTTTTTTTCGTTATAATGCTCACAAATTTTCGCATTTTTTGGCGAATTATTATCCAATTTTTCCTTCGAGAAGCAAATTATGAGCAATTCACGCAAACCATCATTCCAAACAAATTCCACCAAATCTTTTCAAGAGCGTAGCCCAAAACGTGCATTTAATGACAAAGAACGTCGCTTTGATGAGCGTCGTAATAATGAAAAACGTGAGGGAAATCGACCGCACTTTGATAAAAAACGGGATGATCGTAAACCTTCTCGTGGTTTCCAACAGCAAGAAGTGAGAGAACCGAAAATTGCAGAGCTTTCATTAAATAAAGCCAATGGTGAAAGTGGCTCGGTAAAAGTAATGGTGAAAAGTACGGGCGTGAGTTATAAACCGAAAGAAAAGAAAACGGGCGCATTATCACCACGAGCACCTGAGAAAATTAAAAAGAACCGCGCTGAAGAAATGAAAGTGTATGGTGAAAATGCGTGTTTAGAATTGTTTGCTGAGCGTCCGGAGAGCATTGTTCGCGTATGGGCAACGGTGCAAATGGCACATCGAATTGGCGAGATTTTTAGTTATTTAGCCGCAAATAAAAAAGTGTATCACGTGGTGGATAGCGATGAGCTAAGCTTAGTAAGCGGCACGGAGCATCATGGCGGCATTTGTATGTTAGTGAAAAAACAACGTACTTTTTCTTTGCAAGGTTATTTAGATGTACCGCGTCAAGAAGACTGTTTAGTCGTGCTTGATCAAGTCAATAATGCGCAAAACTTAGGTGGCGTTGTGCGTACTTGTGCTTTCTACGGCATTAAAAATGTGGTGACAAATCAAGTTGAACAGCTTTATGCACCTGCTGCTATGCGTGTGGCTGAAGGCGGAATGGAGCATATTCGTATTTTAGAAACAGAAAGTACTGAAATCGCTTTAGAGGCTTTACGTAAGGCAGGTTACCAGATTATTCATGTCTCAACCAATAAACAAGGTATTGCGTTGGAACAACTCAAATTTGCAGCAAAAGTTGCATTAGTCTTGAGTGAAGGCAGTACGGACGATATTCGTGAGAAACAAGATGTAAATGTGCGTCTTTCTTTAAGCAATCCATTAAAAACCGGATTAAATATTGCAGTAAACACAGGGATTTTATTAGCACATTGGTATGTGAAATAACCTTAAGTGCGGTTATTTTTAGGTTTGTTTTGGGGGCTGACATCTGTCAGCCCTTTTTCTTTTTCAAAATTGTGTGAGATTCAAATTTCGATATTTCTTTTAAAAGCCTTTGGGGGAAATCAGACAAAAGATCTATACTATTTCTAGTTGTTATTTAATAGGGAGTTTTTATGCCTGAACGTTCAGCAAACATCAGTACACACGATCCTTTCGGGAGCTTATTAGGCTATGCGCCGGGTGGCATTGCAATTTATTCATCCGATTATCATACAGCAGATGAGAAAGAGTATCCCGATGATGCCGCCTTTCGCAGTTATTTAGGGCGAGAGTATATGGGATATAAATGGCAGTGTGTGGAGTTTGCACGTCGCTATCTCTATCTCAACCATGGCATGGTATTTACTGATGTAGGAATGGCTTACGAGATCTTTTCTTTACGATTTTTACGTCAAGTAGTGAATGATGCCTTATTACCTTTACAAGCCTTTGCAAATGGTTGTAAACGTAAGCCTGAAGCAGGTGCATTGTTAATTTGGCAGGAGGGTGGTGAATTTAAGCATACGGGGCATGTGGCGATCATTACCGAGGTATTAGAAGATAAAATTCGCATTGCCGAGCAAAACGTGATTCACTCTCGCTTACCAAGTGGGCAGCAATGGACTCGTGAATTACCGATGACGGTTTCCGAAAGTGGTTATTTTCTGCATGATACCTTTGATGATACAGAAATTTTAGGTTGGATGATCCAAACAGAAGATACCGAATACAGTCTGCCGCGGCCAACACCAGAAAAAGAGAAACTTGAGATTCATGCTGAACATATAGAAAACAATGGTCAGTTTGAGCATAAATGGCTGAATGAGCAAAACGAATTTGAAGCGGCATATGTGAAAGCAATGGGTGGGCATAAAGTCAGCCATTCGGATCAATATCGCTATTTTACGATATCTGAAACAGCACAACATGAGTTAATTCGTGCAACCAATGAATTGCATTTAATGTATTTGCATGCCACAGATAAAGTCTTAAAAGACGATAAGTTATTACAATATTTTAATATTCCTAAATTGCTTTGGCCTCGCTTACGGTTATCTTGGCAAAATCGCCGTTATCAAACCATTACGGGGCGCTTAGATTTCTGCATGGATAGCCGAGGGTTGAAAGTGTATGAATATAATGCAGATTCAGCTTCTTGTCATGCGGAAGCCGGTGAGTTTATGAATCGATGGGCAATCCAAGGCGGATTAAATATTGGTGAAAATCCTGCTGATGGTTTACGTAATGCATTAGCGGATTGTTGGAAACATAGTGAAGCCACGCCACTTGTTCATATTATGCAAGATCACGATGATGAGGAAGATTATCACGCATTATTTATGCGCAACGCACTGGTTCAAGCAGGATTTAAAGCCAAAATTATTCATGGGACCGAGGGGTTGCATTGGGATAGCCGTGGTCGTTTGATTGATGATGAAGATAACCAAGTAAAAACAGTATGGAAAACGTGGGCCTGGGAAACCATGTTGGAGCAACTTCGTGAAGATGCAACAGGCATGGAAGTGGCACCACCAATTCGTACAGGCTATCCGGAAGATAAAGTGCGGTTGATTGATGTGTTACTTCGTCCAGAAGTTTTAGTTTATGAACCACTTTGGACAGCCATTCCAAGTAACAAAGCGATTTTACCAGTGTTGTGGTCATTATTTCCAAATCATCGTTATCTACTGGAGGCTGGATTTGAATTGACGCCTGAGCTGATTAAAAATGGTTACGCACAAAAGCCAATTGCAGGTCGCCGTGGTGATAATGTGAAATTGATTGGTGAGTGTAAGTCGGTGCTTGATAGTAAAGATGGTCGTTTTGGTAAGCAGGAGAGTATTTATCAACAGCTTTGGTGTTTACCAAAAGTGGAAGACCAATATGTTCAGGTCTGTACTTTTACTGTAGGTGGGCATTATGGTGGCAGCTGTTTACGCTCAGACCCGAGTTTGGTTATTATGGGGAATAGCGACATGCAACCACTAAGGGTATTATCTGATAAAGATTTCCTTAAAAAATAAAAACAAAATCGGCACTCAAAATGAGTGCCGATTTATTACCATCAATTTATTAGATTATTTTGCATCTTTGTTATCTGCAGGTTTTTCATTTGCTTTTAACATATCCGCTGGAATAAAGCTTTGTTGTACTTTTTCCATGTGTGGAAGGTTATGTGCAATACCTTTGTGACAATCGATACAGGTTTTGTTTTGTTCCTGTGCAAGTGCATGCATTTGTTGTGCCACAGTTTTTTGTTGAGTAAAGTCCATGTCATTGAAGTTATGGCAGTTACGGCACTCTTGTGAGTTATTCGCTTTCATACGCGCCCATTCGCGTTCAGCCATTTCTAAACGATGTTTTTCGAATTTTTCTTTAGTATCTACTTTACCTGTAAAGTGAGCATAAACTTCAGTCGATGCCTGCATTTTACGAACCATTTTTGGAACAAATTCATGTGGAACGTGACAGTCTGAACAAATTGCTTTCACACCTGAACGGTTACTAAAGTGGATTGACGCTTGGTACTCAGGTACAACGTCATTAGTATGACAGTCTGAACAGAATTGCTCTGTATTAGTTGTCGCCATTCCAGCATTAAACAGGTTAGTTCCAACGATAGTACCAATGATAGTTAATAAAATAACCCCACCAATTGCCATTTTGCTCGGAGAGCGTAACCAACGGCAAACTTTCTGAATGCTTGATTTAATCATGGTTTAGCTCCTTATTTACCTTGCATTTGACGAATAGTTTCAAATTTATTTTGAATAATTGGGTTCACGTCAGTTTGTTGAACGTGGCATTGTAAACAGAAATAACGACGTGGCGAAGTGCCTTCTGTTTTTTGTCCATCACGTGTTAAGAAATGGCTTTCAGGTACGCGAGGTGCACCCGTTGTTGGGGCAACATCTGGAGAGTGACAGCCTAAACATTGGTTCACATTTTTAGTTACTTGTAAACCACGAATACTATGTGGAACAAGTGGTGGTTGGTGAGGGAAGGTTACTGGGATATTACCAACATCTTTATAAGGGTTCGTAAATGCTGGTGCAACACTTTCTGCTGTTTTATCAATGCTGTTTGCAACTTGCGGCGCATCAGCAAATGCTAATCCGCTACATAAAGCCAGCATGAAAATAAATGATTTTTTCATGAAATCCACTCCATTCAATAATTAAATATTTTTAATTTTTATTTGTTTCTCAAAGCGAGAACCAAATGTAAATACATTTTCTGCGCAAACGTCAATGCAACGTCCACAAGTAATACAATCTTTTGCCAATATAATTTGACTATCTTCTGGTCCACCGTGCAACGGAAGTCTTAATACTTGCGGTTCTGGGCAAACATTATAACAGTCCATACAACGGTCACAGCGTTCGCGATCGACTACATTGATTTTTATTAGGCTTTTAACTCCAATGACACCATAGATTGCACCAATTGGACAAAGGTGACCACACCAACCATGTTCAGCAACGAGTAAGTCAAATAGGAAGATAACTGCTACTAACCAAAGCGTTGCGCCTGTTCCAAAGACAAAGATACGTCCAAGTGCTGCGACAGGATTTATCCACTCCCATAAGAGCGTACCCGTTATTGCACTACCAACTAAAATCACGGCTAAAATCACATAGCGAAGTTGACGTGAAATTTTTAATGATTGTCGAATACCTAATTTTCTACGTAACCAAGCTGCAGCATCAGTCACAATATTCATTGGGCAAACCCAACTACAAAAGGCTTTGCTCGCAACAATGGCGTAGAATATGACAATCACTAAGGCACCAATAATCGTTGTGATTTCTGGTAGGTAACCTGTCACTAAACTTTCAGCGGTAATCAATGGATCTGTCAATGGCACAGTATCCAAAAGCATGCTTGAGCTGTAATTGCCTTTTAGAATCCAAACTTGCCAAATCGGGCCGCTTAAGAACATTAAAATAATACTTAATTGACTGATTCGACGTAGAATTAAAAAGCGATAAGCATGCCACCAACCGAGTTTTTGGCGAGCTTCTAAGCCTGCATCTTTAGGCTTATTCGGGGTATATTTTTCAGCCATTATTTAACCCCCTTAATGTTTAAGTCCAGATTTGGGAATTGCTCTGCTTCCGGAACTGTTGTTGGATTTGGTACATAATCCATTGTCGCGCGACTCGGCGTTGCCACTTTTTGATTCGGTACGACCTGCATTGGTTGGTAAACAGGTTCATGCTGTCCTTCAGGCATACGAACGTCTAATGATGGACGTAAACCATCTGGATGTTGCTCCTCAATTAAGGATTTTCCAGCGTTTTGTTTTTCTTTCCAGCCTAAGCGATAGTGGCGACCGAGTAGTCCTTTGGCGATATCCATCGGTAAGACTTTAATTGCCGCTTCTTCTAATACACAAGCTTGTTCGCATTTACCGCATCCGGTGCAAGCATCAGAGTGAACAGTTGGAATAAGCTTTGCATGAATCCCTGTACGATCATTGTGAATACGTTCAAGTGTAATCGCTTTATCTACTAATGGACAAACGCGGTAACACACATCACAACGCAACCCCTGCCAGTTAAGACAAGTTTCATGGTCTAGCAATACGGCTAATCCCATTCTTGCATCATTGATGTCTTTGAGCTCTTCACTTAATGCGCCACTTGGGCAAGCATTCATACAAGGAATATCAGGACACATTTCGCAAGGTTTGTCCCGAGCGATAAAGTAAGGTGTGCCAGCTTCCATTGGGGAAATGAGCGAAGCTAAATACAACATATCGTATGGACATGCTTGGACACACTGCCCGCAGCGAGTACACGCTGCCAAAAAATCCTTCTCTGGTAAAGCACCAGGTGGGCGTAAGGCAACCCCTTCTTTGGCTTTAGCTTGTTGTTGCTGTAAGCCAAGAATAACTCCAACTCCACATACTCCGGCAGCCGTTCTTGTCACATTTTTTAAAAACTGACGACGGTTAGGATCAAGTCTCATCTGCGTTTCCTTTTATAAGCGGCCCGATTTTGTAAAAATGTTGCAAAATTTGACCGCTCTTATTTTAAATTCCCTTCTCATTAAAGAGGGGAGCGACTAGAAACGAAAGGAAAATCCTACGCTTTTTCCACTTTTACCGCACATTTTTTGAAGTCGGTTTCGCCTGAAATTGGATCGGTTGCATCCAATGTTAATTTGTTAGCAAGCTGACCCGCATCAAAGAAGGTGGTGTAAATTAAGCCCTGAGGACATTTGTTACGACCACGGGTATCTAAGTAAGAAACCATTTCACCACGACGTGTAATTAATTTCACTTTATCCCCATGACGTAAGCCATATTTTTTCGCATCCGCTGGGTGCATCCAAACTAAGTTATTCGGGAACGCACGGTGTAGTTCAGGTACACGACGAGTCATGGTACCGGTATGCCAGTGTTCAAGTACACGACCAGTACATAACCATAATGGATATTCTTCATCTGGTGATTCTGCCGGGTCTTCATAAGGCACACCTAAGATAATTGCTTTTTTATCCGGATAACCGTAGAACGCAACATCTTCGCCTGCTTTAACGTACGGGTCAAAGCCTTCACGGTAACGCCATAAGGTTTCTTTACCGTCAACAACCGGCCAACGTAAACCACGTACTTGGTGATAAGTATCAAATGGTGCTAAGTCATGACCATGTCCACGACCGAAGTCAGCGTATTCTTCGAATAAACCTTTTTGTAGGTAGTAACCAAAGTGATCTGCTTCATCATTGATGTATCCAGGAACATCTGTTGGTACTTTAAATTTGTTTACTTCACCATTTTCGTAAAGCACTTCGTATAAGGTTTTGCCACGATATTCAGGCATTTGAGCTAATAACTCTTCACCCCATACTTCATCAGTTTTGAAGTATTTAGCGAATTCAACAATTTGCCATAAGTCAGAACGAGACTCACCTGGGCCTTTCACTTGTTGACGCCATAATTGAGTACGACGTTCAGCGTTACCGTAACCACCTTCTTTTTCTACCCACATACAAGTTGGAAGAATTAAGTCAGCTGCAACCGCAGAAACGGATGGGTAAGGGTCTGAAACAACGATAAAGTTCTCTGGGTTACGCCAACCAGGGAAAATTTCGTCATTGATATTCGGGCCACCTTGCATGTTGTTGGTGGACATTTGCCATAAGAAATTTAGTTTACCGTCTTTTAAGGCACGGCTTTGTTGTACTGCTGGATAGCCAGGTACAGTTGGGATGGTGCCTTTTGGTAATTTCCATTTTTTCTCTGTAATTTCAACGTGTTTCGGATTGGTTACCACCATGTCTGCTGGTAAACGGTGAACGAAAGTACCTACTTCACGTGCGGTACCACAAGCTGAAGGTTGACCAGTTAATGAGAATGGACCACAACCTGGTTTAGAAATTTTACCGGTTAATAAGTGTACGTTATAGATCATGTGGTTAACCCATACACCACGAGTGTGTTGGTTAAAGCCCATTGTCCAGTAAGATACTAAATTCTGTTCTGGATCGGCGTACATTTTCGCGAGGGTTTCAAGCTGATCTTTTGGTACACCAGAAATACGGTGTGCTTCATCTAATGTATAAGGTGCAACGATTTTCTTGAATTCTTCAAAGTCAGAATCGTGCATTTTACCTGCAGTTTTACGGTTTTTCGCTGCAACTTCAAGTGGGTGTTCTGGACGTAAACCATAACCGATATCAGTTTCACCACGTTTGAATTTAGTGTGTTTATTAACGAAATCCCAGTTTACTTTATCGTTTTGGATAATGTAGTTTGCAATGTAGTTAAGGATTGCAAGGTCTGAATGTGGATTAAACACGATAGGCACATCAGCTAGTTCAAACGAACGGTGTTCGAATGTTGACATAACCACTACTTTCACATTATCAGAAGAAAGACGACGGTCAGAAATACGAGACCATAAAATTGGGTGCATTTCTGCCATGTTTGAACCCCAAAGCACAAATGCATCGGTTTTCTCGATATCGTTATAGCAACCCATTGGTTCATCCATACCGAATGTACGCATAAACGCAACTGCTGCAGACGCCATACAGTGACGAGCATTCGGGTCGATAGTATTAGAACGGAAACCAGCTTTCCAAAGTTTTACTTTTGCGTAACCTTCGTAGATGGTTGTTTGACCGGAAGAGAACATCCCAACAGCATTTGGTTCTTTTTTCTTCAAGATGTCTTTGATTTTTTCCGCCATGATAGTGAAAGCTTGATCCCAAGAAACGGGTGTAAAGTCACCTTCTTTATGGAATTTACCATCTTTCATACGTAATAACGGAGTTTGTACACGGTCTGCACCGTACATGATTTTAGAAAGGAAGTAACCTTTGATACAGTTTAAACCACGGTTTACCTCTGCATCTGGGTCACCTTGAGTTGCGACAACTCGACCATCTTTGGTTCCTACCAATACGCTACATCCTGTACCACAGAAACGACATGGCGCTTTATCCCATTTGATGCCCATATCTTCTGCCGCATCAACCTGTTTAACAGGGATGGTCATACCGGCAGCCGCTGCTGCTGCAAGCGCAGCATTGGCTTTCATAAAATCTCTACGATTAAGTTCCATAGTTTTCCCCACTCGTTGTTGAATTTTTTAGAATATACAAAATGGCATGTATAACTAAATTATTTATTTTTCATCTAAGTAATTAGAAATTAAAGACACGACAATTACTCCTGGGATATCTTTAATTTCATCCATAAGATCCGCTAACGCTAATTGACGGTTACTTTCAAGGGTAACCACCAATTTGCCTTCTTCAGATTTTTCACCATGAATTTCAGCACCTGAAATAGCTAAAATAGCTTCTTTGACTTGGCTGAGTTTTTCTGGTCTGGCTTGCACAACAATGCTGCATACATACCAGTTCTCATTTTCGCTAAATTGACTCATCGATATTTGTTTCAAAATTAAAAATTTTTATTGCTTTTGTTGGGCAAACGCTTAAACAAGCACCACAACCATTACAGCTTTCTAAATCTAAAATGGGTTTTGCCACACCACCAAGCTGTAATCGAAAACGGATGGCATTCATCGGACAGCTATCTTGGCAACTTCGACATTCCACTCGATTTTCTGTTAGGCACTGCGTTGTAATCTCAACTTTATGTGTCCAAGGCTCTTCTTCTAATGAACGAAAAATCGGTTGTTCACAGACTAAAACACATTTTTGACAGAAAGTGCACTCGCCCTTGTCAAATTGTATTTCAGGAAAGCCACCATCGCCTTTTACGATAATTTGGGTTTCACATACCAGTATGCAATCACCGCATCGAGTGCATTTATCTGTAAAGTCTGCTTCGTTTACCGACCAAGGTGGACGGATAGCATTGATACCTTGAATTTTAGCGTTTTCAGAATGTAACGATTGTAAAAATTGCCCACGTAATAATTGTCTGCGAGAAGGATTTTCAATCGCCATATTTTTCTTTAAAGTTCGGTATTTTCAAGGGGAGCATTATCTAGCTCCGATAACAAAATAGTAACTACCTAAAAGGAGTAGTTTTTAAGAAATATACACTTTTCTTGAGGTAGATCAAGGATATTTTGAAAGGAATTTAGAAGTGTAAATAAATTGTTAAAATATAAGTGAAAATGATTATTAAATAGGGCGGATAATCCGCCCTGAAGTATGCTTAAAATATTATGCGTTTTTTGTTGGGTAATCCCACCAAATATCGAATAATTCACTGATTTCGATTTGTTGCAATTTATTCTCTTCTAACCATTTTTGTACTAATTGGCGATGGCTTTCATCACATTTGCCGATTTTCTCTAAGCAAACTAAGCCTTCCCAATGTAAATAGCCGCTACCTTCATAAGCTAAGCCGTTTGGTTGAATCACTTCAGCAATAAAACGATCAACGGTTTCATCGATAGTTTCGATGCTGGTTCCTTCAGCAAATTGCCAATTCACTAAAAAGCCTAATTCTTGGAATTCAGCTAAGTGAAGTTTTTTACGTTGACGTTGATTACGAGTTTTCATTTTCAATGTTCTCCTATGTTAAGGTAATGGGGTATAGTCATCATCTCGATGATTATTTTTTCTTAAAGTATAAATCCCACACACCGTGACCTAAGCGATGACCGCGCGCCTCAAATTTTGTAAGAGGGCGGAAATCAGGACGTGGAATATAATCTTGTTCGGCAGCATTGACTAAATTTTCATTAGCTGAAAGAACCTCGAGCATTTGTTCCGCATAGTTCTCCCAGTCCGTAGCCATATGAATAAAGCCATTTGGTTGTAATTTTTGTACAACTTGCTCTACAAAGTGCGGTTGAACAATGCGGCGTTTATGATGTTTTGTTTTATGCCAAGGGTCTGGGAAGAAAAGCTGTAAACCGCCTAATTCGCCGTCTTTCACACAATCACGTAAAATTTCAGTGGCATCATGGCAAATCACGCGAAGATTTTTCACACCTTTTTCTACCGCATAAGCAATACAGGCTCCCACACCAGGCGTGTGCACTTCAATACCGAGATAATTTTTATCAGGATTTGCTTCTGCCATATCCACTAAAGATTTCCCCATCCCGAAGCCAATTTCTAATATAACGGGATTCGTATTGCCATAAATCGTGGCAAAATCAAAAGGAGCGTTTTGATAATCTAATCCAAGATCAGCCCAGTGATCGTTCATCATATTTTTTTGAAAATCACTTAAGCGACCCGTCCGCAACACAAAACTACGAACTTTACGTTTATAACGACCATCTTCGGTAAATTCAGCCGTTTCAACGGTTTTACGTTTTTGATCAGCAAAGGTTTTTTGCTCTTCTGTCATGGTTTTTATTCGCTCAATTAAAATTGGCGGCGATTATACACTAAAAGGCAAGGTTGTGGGATTTTTCCACCTAATTCCCGTATAATAGCGAAAATTTTTAATTGTTTTTTGTTATGAATATTGTCCGAGTTGCATTAGCCGTACCGCTTCCCCGATTTTTTGATTATCTCTATTCGCCAGACTTGACGCCAATCGTAGGTGGACGCGTGTTGGTGCCTTTTGGTTCGCAAAAACGAGTCGGGATTGTGGTGGATTTGCCAGCCTCTTCGGATGTAGCAAAAGAAAAGTTAAAACCGATTATTGATGTGCTTGATGTTGAATCACTTTTTAATTCCACAACTTGGGATTGGTTAGCTTGGTCGGCTAATTATTATCGCGCAGCCTTAGGCGATGTGTTGTTTCAAGCGTTGCCAGTCAAACTTCGTAATGGAGAAAGTGCGGTTAAAAATGACCGCACTTTTTGGCGTATTACGGACCTTGGAAAACAAGCATTAGAATCGGGTGAATTAAAACGCGCTAAAAAACAAATTGAAGCCTTAAATTTATTGCTAACGCAAGATCTAGAAAAAGGTAACAATGAGATCGGTTCCGCAATTTGGTCCGCTCTTAAAGGCAAAGATTATGTGGAAGAGATTATTGTGCCTACTGAACAAAAAAGTTGGCAGCAAACTCTAGGGGATAATCCTTTAGTTAATCTTGATAACCGATTGACCTTAAACAAGCAACAAGCCCTTGCATTTAGCCAGTTGCTTTTCCAAGAAGGCTTTAATGTGTGGTTGTTAGAGGGCGTGACTGGCTCAGGTAAAACTGAAATTTATCTGCAATACATTGAAGAAGTCTTAAAGAAAGGCAAACAGGTTTTAGTGCTTGTTCCTGAAATTGGACTTACCCCTCAGACCGTGAGACGGTTCCAAGCTCGCTTTAATGTAGAAATTGATGTATTGCATTCCAACTTGAATGATACACAGCGCTTAAATGTTTGGGAGCGAGCAAGAACAGGACAGAGTGCAATCGTAATTGGCACGAGATCGGCGCTTTTCACCCAGTTTTCAGATCTTGGCTTAATCATTTTAGATGAGGAACATGACGGCTCGTTTAAACAGCAAGATGGTTGGCGTTATCATGCGAGAGATTTAGGTATTGTTTTAGCGCAAAAACTCAATATTCCTATTTTGTTAGGTTCTGCGACCCCAAGTTTGGAAAGTGTGAATAACGTACAAAATGGCAAATACCATCATTTGGTGCTATCAAAAAGGGCTGGCAATGCGACCGCACTTCGCCAGTTTGTGATTGATTTAAAACATCAACGAATTCAAAACGGCTTATCCGAGCCGCTATTGAAACGTATGCAAGAACACTTAGAAAAAGGTAACCAAGTATTGTTATTCCTTAATCGACGTGGATTTGCGCCTGTGTTGTTATGTCATGAATGTGGCTGGATTGATGAATGTCATCATTGCGAAAAACCTTATACTTATCACCAACATCAGCGTGTTTTACGCTGCCATCATTGTGGCGCACAAAAAACAGTGCCGATGCAATGTGGTCATTGTGGTTCAACGCATTTAGTCACAACGGGGTTAGGCACTGAACAACTGGAGGAAACCTTAAAAGCACGTTTCCCGCAATACAATATTGCACGTATCGATCGCGATAGTACGGCGCGAAAAGGCAAGCTTGAAGGTTATTTAGAGGATATTCAGCAAGGTAAAAGTCAGATTTTAATTGGCACACAAATGTTAGCCAAAGGACATCATTTCCCGAATGTCACGTTGGTTGCTTTAGTGAATGTAGATAATGCCTTATTTTCCCTTGATTTCAGAGCCGAAGAACGTTTAGCGCAGCTTTATGTGCAAGTGGCAGGGCGCTCAGGCCGAGCCGAAAAACAGGGTGAAGTGGTTTTGCAGACACATTATCCGGATCATCCGTTATTAACTACCTTGCTTGAAAAGGGCTATCAAGCCTTTGCAGAAGAAACCTTGAAGCTACGCCATAATATGGGCTTGCCTCCGTTTAGTTTCCAAGCGTTGTTTAAAGCACAATGTCGTCATTCTGAAGAGGCGGAAAATGCATTGTCGCAATTAGCCTCTTTCTTCTATGAACAAAAAATAGAAGGCTTGCAAGTGTTGGGGCCGATTCCCGCACCGTTCAGCAAAAAAGCGGGGCAATATCGTTGGCAGTTATTATTACAGCATGCTTCTCGGAAACAATTACAGGCGGCATTGAGTCGATATTCACCAGAGCTGATAAAGTCTTCTCAAGTGCGGTTGATTTTAGACGTGGATCCATTGGATTTGAGTTAGCAAAAATTCCCTAGAAAAATGCACTGTTTTCCAGTAGAATTAAGCGTTTTTTTATACTCTAAGTTTAATTTATCGAATATTTTAGGATTTTATCGTGGCTCATCGAGATTTTGCGGGTCGAAGCGGCTCAAAAAATAATAAAAAGAAAGCAAAGAAAAGTTTTAATCGCAATACCTTAATTGTTCTTGCGTTGGTGGCGGTATTAGGTTTTGGATTAGGGCTTTACTTTTTAAAAAGCAAAACACCAGCACCTGTAGTGACGACAAATGTTCAGCCGGAAAAACCACAACCGAAAAGTGTGTTACCAAATCGCCCAGAAGAGGTGTGGCACTATATTAAAGAATTAGAAACTCGTACGGTGCCGGTGGATAATAATCCTTCTTCAGTTGAAAAAAATATGCGTTTGACGGAAGAACAGCGTCAAGTGCTTATTCAAATGGAAAAAGAACAAAAAGCGGCAGAAGAAGCGAAAAAATTAGAAGCTCAACGTAAAGAGCAAGAAGCGGCGAATGCGGAAAAAGCCGCGGCTCAAGCACAGCAAGCTCAACCAGCACAGACAGTGCAAGCTCAGCCAACACAGCCACAGCAAACAGCAAAAACGGAAGTGAAAAAGCCTGAGCCAGTTAAAAAAACAGAGCCAGTTAAAAAGCCTGAACCTCCGAAAAAAGTAGAAGTAGTGAAGGCGGAACCAGCTAAAACTGAGCAACCGAAAAAAGCAGAACCGAAACCTGCTGAACAGCAAGTACAGGCTGGCGGCAAAAAATTTGGTTTACAATGTGGTGCATTTAAAAATCGTGCGCAAGCAGAAAGCTTACAAGGTCGTCTAGCGATGGCTGGCGTAAATGCACAAATTGCGACAAGTGAAGAATGGAACCGCGTACGTGTAGGACCATTTGGTAGTCGAGATGCAGCAACAGCAGCACAAGATAAAGCAAAATCTGTGGCGAGTTGCGTTGTGATTGGAATGTAATTCAGAATTTAAAAGTGCGGTTAAAAATAACCGCACTTTTTTTATATTTTCACTTGCCAAAAAACGAAAAATCAATAAAATGAACGTTTATTCATTTTTGATGTTCATCTTAAATGACCTTTCTCATATATAACCCTAAGAATTTAATTTTTTATTATGCGACAAGTAAAAGCCTCTAAAACGAAGCTTGATGTCAGCGAGCAGATCTTTGATGCAACAGATCGTCTTATGGCAAAAGAAGGATTACATTATCTTTCTATGCATAAGTTAGCCAAGGAAGCTGGCATCGCAGCGGGTACGATTTATCTTTATTTTAAGAGTAAAGACGAGTTATTAGCACAATTTGCTCGTCGAGTGTTCAATAAGTTTGCTGTGGCGATTGAAGAAGGTTTTGATGAAAGCCAATCTTTTTTCGAGCAATACAGAAAAATGTGGTGGAATATTTGGCATTTTCTTCAAGAAAATCCAACGATTCTGTTAAACATGAATCAATATCGATCTTTACCAGAGTTTATTGAAACCTGCAAAGAAATGGAGCATTCGTGTTGGGAACAGTTTTGTCTCAAGGGACAAGCCGCAAATGTGTTAGCTGATTTAGATCCTCACATGTTATTTTTGCTGAGTCTTAAAACGGCAATAGTTTTAGCCTCAGATATCAAGTTTCTCGGTACGGCAGTAACCGATGCGATGTTAGAATCTGTCATTGAACGCTCTTGGCGTGCAATTCAGAAGTAGTCATTTTATTGTCTTAATGGAGTTTTCCAAATGAGTATAACTCAAACTAATAGACCAAAGCGTTCACACGTTTTCTTTTTGAAATTAGCGTTAGGCGTATTTGTGTTAATTTTTGCAGCAATGATTTTTCTTAATCAAATGAAGGCAAAAGGCATTGCTGATTTCTTGGCAAATAAACCAGAAACAGCCTCTCCTGTGACGGCAATGACAGTTAAGGCTTCAGAATGGACGCCAATCATTGAAACGACAGGTATTGTTCGTCCGAATCAAGGGGCGATGTTAAGCGCTCAAAGTGCAGGAACCGTGTCTAAAGTGCTCGTGCAAAATGGACAGAGCGTGAAAAAAGGGGATTTGTTAGTTGAGTTAGATAGCTCAGTTGAGCGTGCAAGCTTACAAGCCGCACAAGCTCAGGTGGTGTCATTGCGTCAAACTTATCAACGTTATGCAAACCTTGCGGGCAGCGGGGCTGTTTCTCGTCAAGAATTAGATAATGCAAAAGCAGCTTATGAAGCACAAGCGGCAAATATTGAGTCATTAAAAGCGGCGATTGAACGTCGCCAAATCGTGGCACCATTTGATGGTAAAGCCGGTATCGTGAAAGTGAATGTTGGTCAATATGTTTCAAACGGTACTGAAATTGTGCGTGTGGAAGATCGTTCTTCAATGAAAGTGGATTTTGCGATTGCTCAAAACCTATTAGATAAATTGCATATTGGTCAAAAAGTAACGGCTACGGCAGACGCACGTAAAGGTGAAACCTTTGCAGCAAAGGTTACCGCAATTGAGCCTGCAATTAATTCTTCAACGGGTTTAGTCGATGTTCAAGCAACATTTGAGCCGGAAGATGGTGCAAAATTATTATCCGGTATGTTTACTCGATTAAATGTCGCGTTACCAACTGAACATAACCAAATCGTCGTGCCGCAAGTAGCGGTGAGCTACAACATGTATGGCGAATCGCTTTATATTTTGACCGCACTTTCCGATGAAGATATTGAGAAATTAGGCGGCGCAGAAAAAGCAGCAAATATGTACCGTGCAAAATCAATCACTGTATTTACGAAAGATCGTCAAGGTATTTATGCACAATTAAAAGGCGATGAAGTCAAAGTTGGCGATAAAATTGTGACCGGTGGTCAGCAAAACTTAAGTAATGGTGCATTAGTTTCTGTTGCAGATAAAGCGGGCGTGGGTACAGAACAACCTGCAAATAAAACGAATCTTTAATTAGGAAAAGCGAATGAGATTTACCGATATATTTATTCGTCGCCCTGTTTTGGCGGTTTCGATTAGCTTGTTAATCATTATTTTAGGTTTACAAGCGATCTCGAAATTGGCTGTGCGCGAATATCCGAAAATGACTACGACGGTGATTACGGTGACCACTGCATATCCAGGGGCGGATGCGAACTTAATTCAAGCGTTTGTTACTTCCAAAATTGAAGAGGCGGTAGCGCAAGCAGATAATGTGGACTATATGTCTTCAAGCTCTAGCCCAAGTACGTCAACTGTCACCGTAAAAATGAAATTAAATACGGATCCGAATGCGGCCTTGGCAGATGTTTTAGCTAAAGTTAACTCAGTTCGTTCTGAATTACCAAGTGGTATTGAAGATCCAACGATTTCTTCATCAACCGGTGGTTCGGGGATTATGTATATTAGTTTCCGTTCTAACAAACTTGATGCAAGCCAAGTGACTGACTATATTCAACGCGTAGTGAAACCACAATTCTTTACCGTAGAAGGTGTGGCGAGTGTACAGATCTTTGGTGCTTCGGAGTACGCACTTCGTGTTTGGTTAGACCCAGAAAAAATGGCGGCTCAAAACCTTTCGGCGACACAGGTGATGTCAGCATTATCGGCGAATAACGTTCAAACAGCAGCAGGTAATGATAATGGCTATTTTGTGACCTATAAAAACAAAGTAGAAACTACGACAAAATCGGTTGAAGAATTAAGCAACTTAATTGTGACATCAAACGGTGATAAGTTAGTACGTTTACGCGATATCGCTGATATTGAATTAAATAAATCAAGCGATAGCTCACGTGCGGTAGCCAATGGCGCAGATTCCGTTGTATTAGCGATTAACCCAACTTCATCAGCTAACCCATTAACCGTTGCAGAAAAAGTGCGTCCACTTTATGAGAGTATCAAAAATAATCTACCGGATGCTATTGAATCTGACATCTTATATGACCGTACAATTGCGATTAATAACTCCATTAATGAAGTAATCAAAACGATTGTTGAGGCAACGCTGATCGTATTGGTGGTGATTACCATGTTTATTGGTTCATTCCGTGCGATTTTAATCCCGGTTATTACTATTCCGATTTCATTAATCGGGGTAATTATGTTGCTTCAATCATTTGATTTCTCCATTAACTTGATGACTTTGTTGGCATTGATTCTGGCTATCGGTTTGGTGGTGGATGATGCGATTGTGGTATTGGAAAACGTAGACCGCCACATTAAGTTGGGTGAAACGCCATTCCGTGCCGCGATTATTGGTACGCGTGAAATTGCCGTTCCGGTTATTTCCATGACCATTGCCTTGATTGCGGTATATTCTCCAATGGCGTTAATGGGGGGAATTACTGGGACGTTGTTTAAAGAGTTCGCCTTAACCCTTGCAGGGGCAGTATTTATTTCGGGTATCGTGGCATTAACACTTTCACCAATGATGACCAGTAAATTGCTGAAATCCAACGAGGCTCCAAGTAAATTGGAACAAAGAGTAGAGCATACCCTTAGTAAAGTGAATGCAGCTTATGCGTATGTACTTGATTTGGTGATGGTAAACCGTAAATGTATGTTGATGTTTGCGGCAATCATCTTTGCAACCTTACCAGTGTTGTTTAAATCACTTTCAAGTGAATTAACACCTACAGAAGATAAAGGGGCATTTATAGCAATTGGTTCTGCACCGTCTAACGTAAACGTAGATTATGTGCAAAATGCGATGATACCTTATCAAGAGATTTTAAAAAATACGCCAGAAGTGCAGTTTGCAATGACAATTTCAGGGGCACCAAGTTCTAACCAATCTTTAAACGTTGTAACTTTAAAAGATTGGAAAGAACGCTCAAAAAGCCAAACAGCTATCATGAATGAGCTGAATGAAAAAGCGAAATCTATTCCTGAAGTGTCTGTACAAGGCTTTGCGTTCCCAGAAATTAATACAGGGGAGCAAGGTCCTCCAATTGGTTTTGTGATCAGCACATCACAAGACTACGGTGATTTAGCAAATGTGGCGGGTAAATTCTTAGAGGATATGCAAAAATCCAGTAAGTTTGTTTATACCGATCTTGATCTTAAATTTGATACGGCTCAAATGCGTATTAAGATCGACCGTGAAAAAGCGGGGACTTACGGTATTACAATGCAACAAATCAGCCGTACGTTAGGCAGCTTCTTATCTGCCGCAACCATTGAACGTGTGGATATTGATGGTCGAGCTTACAAAATTATTTCCCAAGTAAAACGTGACAATCGTTTATCTCCGGAAAGTTTTAATAAGTATTACATCACCGCAGCAAATGGTACCTCTGTTCCATTAAGCAGCTTGGTGACGGCTACATTGGAACCACAACCAAGTACATTGCCTCGTTTCAGCCAGTTAAACTCTGCGGTGATTAGTGCTGTACCGATGCCAGGTACTTCAATTGGTGATGCGATCCAATGGTTACAGGACAATGCGAAAAATACGTTACCACAGGGTTATAACTATGACTTTAAAAGTGAAGCGCGTCAGTTAGTACAAGAAGGTAATGCGCTTGCTGTAACGTTCTTACTTGCGGTAGTGATTATTTTCTTAGTCTTGGCAATTCAGTTTGAATCAATTCGCGATCCAATCGTGATTATGATTTCTGTGCCGTTAGCTGTAAGTGGTGCGTTATTAGCCTTAAATGCCTTTGGATTTTTGGGTATTGCAGGCTCAACGCTAAATATCTACTCACAGGTTGGTTTGATTACCTTAGTCGGACTTATCACAAAACACGGTATTTTGATGTGTGAAGTAGCGAAAGAAGAGCAGTTAAATCATGGTAAAACGCGTATTGAAGCGATTACCGAAGCGGCTAAAGTACGTTTACGTCCAATTCTGATGACAACGGCCGCGATGATCGCTGGTCTTGTACCGTTGCTTTATGCAACAGGTGCGGGTGCGGTGTCTCGTTTCAGTATGGGTATCGTTATCGTAGCTGGTTTGGCAATCGGTACATTGTTTACCTTATTCGTGTTGCCAGTGATTTATTCTTACATTGCAAGCGAACACAAGCCGTTGCCAGTATTTGATGAAAATGTGAAACCAATTGAAGGTCACATTAACGAACAACATTAATTGAAAATACGATAAAAACAAACCGCACTTTGATTTTTCAAGTGCGGTTTTCTTTTCAGTATTAAAAAAGCGAACATGATGTTCGCTTTTTATTTATAAAGTGCGGTCAATTTTTTGACTATTTTATTTAGCCATTTTTATTTTTTGCCGCTTTATAAAGTTCCATCGCTTCTGGTAATAAGCGTTGTAAGTTTTCTTGACGGGATTCATCACTCGGGTGAGTAGAAGCTAACACATCAAGTGCACCTTTAGAACCACCAGAGGCTTTAGCCATTTTTTGCCATAAGCCAGGCGCGACTTGTGGATTATAACCCGAGCGAGCCATTAACATGAGACCCACCTCATCGGCTTCAGTTTCAGCACTACGAGAGTACGGTTTATCTAAAGCAAAGTCTTTCGTGAGTGTCACTAAATCAGTCACATCGGCTCCAACCACAACAGACAGTGCTGTTCCACCAATAGCGCCTGCAATGGCACTCATGGTGCCGAAGTTGGCTTTGGCTTTACCATGTTCTTTTAAGGCGTGTGCCATTTCATGTCCCATTACAACGGCAATTTCATTGTCGTTTAGTTGTAAGGTATCTACTAAACCTGTGTAGAAAGCCATTTTCCCGCCAGGCATTGCCCAAGCATTGAGCTCTTTAGATTTAATGACATTGATTTGCCAATTAAACTTTAAGCCTGTTTCGTTTGCTTGGTTTGCATAAGGCACCATTTTGTTAAAGACATGATGAATACGTCTTGCGGTATTTGATGTGGTATCAATCGCACCTTGTGAGCGAATTTTCCCCATTTCTTGTGTGTAGCTACTTGCTGCTTCTTGATTGATTGAGGCAGAATCCGCACAAGACGTGATAACCGCCCCTGCTAATACAGCAAAAGCAAAACTTTTGAGTTGTTTTTTCATAAATTATCCTTTTGTTGAGATGGCAGATTATATGAATTTATTGCGTTTTGTCGATACAAAAAGATTGTCTTTTAAATTTGCACTACTATAATAGTGCAAATTTTTATTTTAGGACTTAACGATGACAATAAAAAAATCTCCTTCTTTATTAGGCGGCGCCATGATTATTGCGGGTACTGCGATTGGTGCTGGTATGCTCGCTAATCCAACTTCGACGGCGGGCGTATGGTTTATCGGCTCTATTCTGGCTTTGGTTTACACCTGGTTTTGTATGACCACATCAGGTTTGATGATCTTAGAAGCCAACTTACATTATCCTACCGGCTCAAGCTTTGACACCATCGTGAAAGATTTGTTAGGAAAAGGTTGGAATATTATCAATGGTCTTTCCGTTGCTTTCGTGTTGTATATTTTAACCTATGCCTATATCACCTCTGGCGGCGGTATTACACAAAACTTGCTCAATCAAGCCTTGGGTTCCGCTGAAAGTGCGGTCGATATTGGACGTACTTCTGGTTCCTTGATTTTCTGTTTTATTCTTGCAGCTTTCGTCTGGCTTTCTACTAAAGCAGTGGATCGTTTCACAACCATTTTGATTGTTGGAATGGTGGTGGCTTTCTTCCTTTCTACCGCAGGCTTATTGAGCTCTGTAAAAACAGAGGTGTTATTCAATACCATTGCGGAAGGTGAACAAAGCTATTTGCCTTATTTATTGACCGCACTTCCAGTTTGCTTAGTGTCTTTTGGTTTCCACGGAAATGTACCGAGCCTCGTAAAATATTACGATCGTGATGGTAGTCGTGTAATGAAATCGATCTTTATTGGTACAGGCTTAGCCTTAGTGATTTACATCTTATGGCAGCTTGCGGTGCAAGGTAATTTACCACGTACAGAATTTGCACCCGTGATTGAAAAAGGCGGCGATGTATCGGCATTATTAGAAGCATTACACAAATATATTGAAGTGGAATACATTGCGGTTGTATTGAATTTCTTTGCTTATATGGCTATTGCAACCTCATTCTTAGGGGTAACGTTAGGTTTATTTGATTATATTGCCGATTTATTTAAATTTGATGACAGCTTATTAGGCAGAACAAAAACCACATTGGTAACATTCTTACCTCCACTATTGTTGAGTTTACAATTCCCTTATGGTTTCGTGATTGCCATTGGTTATGCTGGATTAGCTGCAACCATTTGGGCAGCAATCGTGCCAGCACTACTTGCTAAAGCCAGTCGTCAAAAATTCCCAAATGCAACTTATAAAGTCTATGGCGGCAATTTTATGATCGGCTTTGTGATCTTATTCGGTGTGTTAAATATTGTGGCACAAGTAGGCGCAAACTTAGGATGGTTTGCAAGTTTCACAGGATAAGTTTTCACGTTAATATAGTAGGGGCGTATCAAATACGCCCTTTTTAATTTTGCATAGGATACAAAATGAATAACAAAACGAGTGTTTATGATAAAGAAAATTTCTTTGCGCTTTATCAAAAACTTCGATCTAATCCCATCAGTCTCAATGAAATAGTGGAAAAGCCTACTATGCTTTCCCTATTACCTGATTTACAAGGGAAAAAATTACTCGATCTAGGCTGTGGAACGGGCGGACATTTGCAACTCTATCTAGAACGCGATGCGGCGAGTGTAGTGGGAACAGATCTTTCAGTTAAAATGCTCGAGCAAGCTGAAAAAGAGCTAAAAAAGTGCGGTCAGTTTTTAGGTCGTTTTTCGTTATATCAGCTACCGATGGAAAATTTGTCAGAATTGCCAGAACGTGATTTTGATGTCATTACCAGTTCTTTTGCTTTTCACTATATTGAAGATTTTCCTGCTTTATTAGCTTCCATTGCCAACAAACTTAAGCCTAATGGTACATTAGTTTTTTCCCAGGAGCATCCGATTACCACTTGCCATAAAGAAGGGGAGCGTTGGGAAAAAAATGAGAAAAAGCAGCAAGTCGCTTATCGTTTAAATCATTACCGTGATGAAGGCTTGAGAGAGCGGAATTGGTTTCAACAACCTTTTAAAACCTATCACCGCACGATGGCAACGATTATTAATCATTTAATTGCTGCAGGTTTTCAAATTGAACAAATGGCTGAACCCATGTTAGCCGAGCAACCACAATGGCATGATGAATTTAAAGATTTGCGACATCGTCCCCCTTTATTGTTTATTAAAGCAAGAAAAGTAATAAATTTGACAAAATAAACTGGTTTTTGACCGCACTTTATGGTATAAATCGCACCGCTGTTTTTGGGTTTCAAAAGCAGCGTTTTTAATTATTAACAACACACACATATCATTAAGGCTTAATCGGGGTGCCAAACGGTCGATTAGCTGATATGTGGAGGCTCAACCCCAACAAAAGGAAAATATTATGGCACAAGTTTCAATGCGCGACATGATCAACGCGGGCGTACACTTCGGACACCAAACTCGTTACTGGAATCCACAAATGAAACCTTTCATTTTTGGTGCTCGTAACGGTGTTCATATCATCAACTTAGAAAAAACTTTACCTTTATTCAACGAAGCTTTAGCGGAATTAACCCGTATTGCTAGCAACAACGGTAAAGTATTATTCGTTGGTACTAAACGCGCGGCTCAAGAAGCAGTACAAGCTGCAGCATTAGACTGTCAACAATATTATGTAAACCACCGTTGGTTAGGTGGTATGTTGACTAACTGGAAAACCGTTCGTCAATCAATTAAACGTTTAAAAGATTTAGAAACTCAATCTCAAGATGGTACTTTTGACAAATTAACCAAAAAAGAAGCGTTAATGCGTACCCGTGAGATGGAAAAACTTGAATTAAGCCTTGGCGGTATCAAAGATATGGGCGGCTTACCAGATGCGTTATTCGTTATCGGTGCAGACCACGAACATATCGCTGTTAAAGAAGCAAACAACCTAGGTATTCCTGTATTTGCTATCGTTGATACTAACTCAACTCCAGCTGGCGTAGATTTCGTTATCCCTGGTAACGATGATGCGACTCGTGCTATCCAACTTTACGTTTCTGCAGCTGCAGCAGCAGTTAAAGAAGGTCGTGGTAACGAAGCTCAAGTTGCTGAAGAATTAGCAGCTGACGCAGAATAATTTAAGTTTTGCAATAAGGCGAAGCCCTTAATAATCAAACGATTAATTGGCATAGGGGCTAAATTTTAGCCCCTATATTTTTATCTAAAAGTGCGGTCAAAATGAATCGTACTTTCGACAGAGGATTTTTAAAATGGCTGAAATCACAGCATCATTAGTAAAAGAACTTCGTGAACGTACCGGTGCCGGTATGATGGAATGTAAAAAAGCATTAGTTGAAGCAAACGGTGATATCGAGTTAGCAATCGACAATATGCGTAAATCTGGTCAAGCTAAAGCTGCTAAAAAAGCAGGCCGTGTTGCAGCTGAAGGTGTTATCCTTGCTCGTGTACAAAATGGTTTCGGTGTATTAGTTGAAATGAACTGTGAAACTGACTTCGTAGCAAAAGATGCAGGCTTCTTAGGTTTAGCAAACGAAGTGGCTGATTTCGCAGCAGCACACAAAGGCACCACTATCGAAGCATTACAAGCACAATTTGAAGAAAAACGTGCTGCATTAGTGGCTAAAATTGGTGAGAACATGAACATCCGTCGTGTTGCTTACTTAGAAGGTCAAGTTATTGCTCAATACTTACACGGTGCAAAAATCGGTGTATTAGTTGCAGGTGAAGGTTCAGAAGATGAACTTAAAAAAGTGGCAATGCACGTAGCGGCATCTAAACCAGAATTCGTGAACCCAGAAGATGTACCTGCAGATGTTGTTGAACACGAGCGTCAAATTCAAATTGATATCGCAGTTAACTCTGGTAAACCAAAAGAAATCGCAGAGAAAATGGTTGAAGGCCGTATGAAGAAATTCACTGGTGAAGTTTCATTAACAGGTCAACCATTCGTAATGGATCCTTCTGTATCTGTAGGTGACTTCTTAAAATCAGTAAACACTTCAGTGTCTAATTTCATCCGTTTAGAAGTGGGTGAAGGTATCGAGAAAAAAGAAGAAGATTTCGCAGCTGAAGTTGCAAAAATCACTGGCGGTAACGCTTAATTTTCTCCATTGAGATATAAAAAAGCCGATATTGAATATCGGCTTTTTTGTTGTCTGAAATTTGAAATTTTCTATTTCTTTGGACGAATATCTATGGCGGGGTCTGCATCTTTACGATATTTTTCTTCAATCAGTTTTTTCAGTCCATAGTCATCTTTGTCAGCTTGTTCAGAGAATAAATCTTCTTCTAATGTGAGCTTCGGATTTTTAATTCCAATCCAATTAGCAATACCTTCTAAGAAATTCAAACCAGATTTAAAGGCTTTGTATTCTTTACGTGCCGTATCATCAGATGAAATCTTAAAGAGCGGAATATTATGATGTAATTGGCTGTGACAGTTTTGGTTAAACAAGGTGACGCCATGTTTATCATCTTCCTGATGACATAAACCATGATCTGAAAAATAAATCATGGAGAAAGTGCGGTGTGTTTTTTGCTCGTTTTCTTTGAGCGTTTCATACACTTTCTTAATAAAATCATCGGTTTTCTTAATGGATGTAATATAGCAATTTAAGTATTCGTTCTTTTTCTCAATGTCATTGTCATTGAAAATTTTCGGGTAATCTTCAACGCGATCGCAAGCAAGCGGATGCGAACCATAAATGTGTAATACAATAAAGCGTTTACCTTGCGTTGGATCTTCTAAAACTTGGGCAAATTTAGGGATTAAATCAAAATCGCTGTAGTTTGTCGAATTAAAGCTCCCACCTTTTTTCAAGAAAATAGTTTCATCAGATTTTGAGGCAAGCGAGGCGACTGGCGTGTCATATTCACCTAAGAAACCTTGATTAGATAGCCAGTAGGTTTTCAGACCTGCAGACTTAATGAGATCCACTAAGCTTAAATCATAGTTGGGTTCCCATTTTTCTTTATCAGGTAACGTTAACATTAAGCGCAATGAGGCGACAGTGTTGGTTCCGGCAGATGTCATACCATCAATCAGTGTACCATTTGCAGATGACATAAATGGTGTGTCATTGACGGGGTATCCATACGCATGTAAGTAATCTTTTCGCGCACTTTCACCCAAAATAATTACATAATCTTGGTATTTAGAATTTTCTAATGTGGATTGTCCCCAGCTGCTTTCCTGTGACATTTTTTTCAATTTTTGCCATTCATTAACAATTTCTACACTCGAATCTATCGTTTCTTTTAATGGTGCAGCAATGGGTAAGTTGTAGCCAATCAACAGGGTAGCGAGGGCAATGAATGTTTTATTGCGATAAAATTTCACCCCAAATTTGACCGCACTTTTGTAATGTAAAAAGACTAAAACTGGAATACCCAATGCGGCTAAATAGCTGCTCACAGGGATTTGCATGAGAAACTCTTTGGTCTCTAACATATCTGTCGCGAGAACCGACGCAATATATTGGTAGCTTGGCGCACCAAAATTTAAGCCTGTCGGCGTATAAATTGCGTGTAAGCAAACTAAGGGTAATAAAATAAAATAGAAAGATTTTCGGCTACTACTTAATAAAATAATGAAAATAGCCGTGAGTAAAATCAGACTAATAGATGGCTCAGGAAACATCCCTGAACCTCGTAAAATCAAATAACCGGCAGCAATGGCGCAAGCCAAAGAAAAAAGTGCGGTTAAAATTTGTGAGGTTTTTGAAATCTTCATAAAGTTTACCTATAAAATCAAAACGGCGATATTTTATCGCACTTTTCTGACCAATTTCCATTTTTAACTTTTTCGCTCTTTTGCTAGAATAAGCCAAATTTTGTAACCGACAAAGGAAAAGACAAATGAGCCAACCAATTTACAAACGTATTTTATTGAAATTAAGTGGTGAAGCATTACAAGGAGACGAGGGCTTCGGTATCGATCCTTCAATCCTTGATCGTATGGCGTTAGAGATTAAAGAATTAATTGAAATGGGCGTGGAAGTTGGTGTTGTGCTCGGCGGTGGTAACTTATTCCGTGGCGCAAAATTAGCTAAAGCCGGCATGAATCGCGTGGTGGGCGATCATATGGGGATGCTTGCAACCGTGATGAATGGCTTGGCAATGCGTGATGCGCTTCACCGTGCAGATGTGAATGCAAAATTAATGTCTGCTTTCCAATTAAATGGGATTTGCGATACCTATAACTGGTCTGAAGCCATCAAAATGTTGCGTGAAAAACGTGTAGTCATTTTCTCAGCAGGTACGGGTAGCCCGTTCTTTACTACAGATTCTGCGGCATGCTTACGAGGTATCGAAATTGAAGCGGATATCGTGTTAAAAGCGACCAAAGTTGATGGTGTATATGATTGCGACCCAGCAAAAAATCCTAATGCGAAGCTATACCATAAATTATCTTATGCAGAAGTGATTGATAAAGAATTACAAGTAATGGATTTAGCTGCGTTCACACTCGCTCGTGACCACGGTATGCCAATTCGTGTATTTAATATGTGTAAACCAGGTGCGTTACGCAAAGTGGTACTCGGTACAGAAGAAGGCACAACGATTAGTTAATTTTTTCAAGAATAAAATGGCGAGAGACAATCTCGCCTTTTTTATGAATAAATTTATTCAAAACTCCCTAAAAATCCAGTAAAATCACTGTGTTTTATCTTTATTTATTAAAAAGGACAGATGAATGATTAATGAAATCAAACAAGATGCTGAAGCTCGCATGGAAAAAAGCCTAGAAGCGTTGCGTGGGCATATTGCAAAAATCCGTACAGGCCGTGCACAACCAAGCTTATTAGACGCAATCCAAGTAGAATACTATGGTGCAGCGACACCACTTCGTCAATTAGCTAACGTTGTTGCAGAAGATGCACGTACTTTAGCGGTAACAGTATTTGACCGTTCTTTAATCAGTGCAGTAGAAAAAGCAATTTTAACTTCTGATTTAGGTTTAAACCCATCTTCAGCAGGTACAACAATTCGCGTGCCTCTTCCTCCATTAACTGAAGAACGCCGTCGTGATTTAATCAAAATCGTAAAAAGCGAAGGTGAGCAAGGTAAAGTCGCGATTCGTAACGTACGTCGTGATGCAAATGATAAAATCAAAGCATTATTAAAAGACAAAGAAATCAGCGAAAACGATCAACATAAAGCGGAAGAAATCATTCAAAAAGTCACTGATAGCTATATCAAAAAAGTGGATGAGATCTTAGCAGATAAAGAAAAAGAATTAATGGATTTCTAATTGTCGAACCATGTTTTGGGGCAGACCAAGTGTCTGCCCTTGTTCTATTCTGATAAAAAAATAAAAGCACAAAGTGCGGTCGAAATTTTATGCAAAAACAAAATCTTGTTATTTTAGGATCAACCGGTTCTATTGGTCATAGCACCCTTTCTGTTATCGAACATAATCCTGACAAATACCATGCCTTTGCGTTAGTAGGGGGTAAAAATGTTGAGACGATATTTGAACAATGCGTGAAATTTCAACCGCACTTTGCTGCATTAGATGATGAAAATGCAGCAAAGGTATTGCGAGAAAAACTAGCCTCACACCACATTAAAACGGAAGTTTTAGCTGGGCAGAAAGGCATTTGTGAGTTGGCAGCACATCCAGATGCAGATCAAGTTATGGCAGCCATTGTTGGTGCGGCGGGATTACTACCGACTCTTTCAGCAGTAAAAGCAAGTAAGAAAGTCTTGCTTGCAAATAAAGAATCGTTAGTAACTTGTGGCCAGATCTTTATTGATGCAGTGAAGCAGTCAAAAGCAAAATTATTGCCAGTCGATAGCGAACATAACGCGATTTTTCAATCCTTACCGCCTGAGGCACAAGAAAAGGTTGGATTTTGTCCTTTGAAAGAATTAGGGGTCAGTAAAATTGTCTTAACCGGTTCTGGTGGACCTTTCCGTTATACACCATTAAACGAGTTTGAACATATAACTCCCGCACAAGCTGTTGCTCATCCAAACTGGTCAATGGGTAAAAAAATCTCTGTGGATTCTGCCACAATGATGAATAAAGGTTTAGAGTACATTGAGGCGCGCTGGTTATTTAATGCATCAGCAGATGAAATGGAAGTGATTATTCATCCTCAATCTATTATTCATTCTATGGTGCGTTATGTCGATGGCTCGGTCATTGCTCAAATGGGTAACCCGGATATGCGCACGCCCATTGCGGAAACCATGGCTTATCCAAATCGTACAGTCAGTGGTGTGGAACCATTAGACTTCTTTAAAATCAAAGAATTGACATTTATCGAACCTGATTTTAATCGTTATCCAAATTTAAAATTAGCGATCGATGCTTTTGCAGAAGGGCAGTATGCGACAACTGCAATGAATGCGGCAAATGAAATTGCCGTACAAGCCTTTTTAGATGGCTATATTAAATTTACGGATATTGCGAAAATTAACCAAGCATCGGTTGAACAAATACCATCTTCAACCATTTCAAGCATTGATGATGTATTAGCGGTAGATAAGCAAGCTCGTGAATTAGCCGATTCGCTGATTAAAAAGTTGATGTAGAATACGCAAAAGTGCGGTCATAAAATCCGAATATTTTAGAATGAAAGAACTTGATAACAATAACATTCCCGAACATGTTGCTATTATTATGGATGGCAATGGACGTTGGGCGAAACAACAAAATAAGCTGCGTATTTTTGGCCATACAAACGGTGTGGCAGCTGTGCGTCGTGCGGTGAGTTATGCACGACAAACAGGTATTAAATTTTTGACGTTATATGCGTTTAGCAGTGAAAACTGGAATCGTCCCGAGCAAGAAGTAAGCGCATTAATGACGCTTTTTATACAAGCACTTGATCGAGAAGTTAAAAAATTACACAAAAATAATATTCGTCTAAAGATTATCGGTGATGTTTCTCGTTTTAGTGATAATTTGCAAGAGAAGATCGCAAAAGCAGAAAATTTAACAGAAAATAATACCGCACTGACTTTAAATATTGCGGCGAATTACGGTGGTTGTTGGGATATTGTTCAAGCGACTCAACAACTCGCTGAAAAAGTAAAAAATAATGAGATTTCGGTGAGTGATATTAATGAATCACTTTTCCAGCAACATTTAGTGACACAAGATGAACCGCCTGTCGATTTACTAATTCGCACAAGCGGTGAGCAACGCATTAGTAATTTCTTGCTTTGGCAAATTGCATATGCGGAATTGTGTTTTTTAGATGTGCTTTGGCCAGATTTTAGTGAAAAAGATTTTAATCAGGCAATTGCCTGCTATCAACAACGTCATCGCCGTTTTGGCGGGACAGAATAAGCGGAGAACTTATGCTTAAAGAACGTGTATTATCAGCCATTGTGCTGATTGCTTTGGTATTATGTGCCTTGTTCTTATTTACCCCATTTTATTTTGCCCTAGCCTTAGGCTTTGTGGCGACACTTGGTATTTGGGAGTGGGCTCAATTTGCTCGTTTTAAAAATCCTTTGGCGCGTCTTTGTATCGCAGCATTTTTAGGCGCATTTATCTTCCTTTGGCTTTACAATGAAGGTAATTATTTAGATGCGGGGAGAGTGTTTGAAAACTACTTACCGCTTTTATTGCTAAATTCTGTTGGTTGGTGGGCACTTGCATTGGTGTTAGTGGTGACTTATCCAAGCTCAGCGAAGTTTTGGGGTAAAAATATTCCTTTACAACTTCTGTTTGCTTTTTCTACGTTGATTCCTTTTGTGGCAGCCGTCTTACGTTTACGTTTAGATAATTATACCGCTGATCCACATCATGGTTTATTCTTATTGCTTTATGTGTTTGTATTAGTATGGGCCGCTGACTCAGGTGCTTATTTTGCGGGTCGAGCTTTTGGTAAGCATAAACTTGCACCCAAAGTATCACCTGGAAAAACATGGCAAGGCGTATTTGGTGGCATGATCACCGCAGCGGTATTGGCATTTGTGTTTATCCATTTCTCAGGTGAAACCTTATTAGGTAGCCGTGCAATGAGCGGTTTTGTTGTACTTTCTGTAGCAACTGTGGCTATTTCTGTATTGGGTGACTTAGCTGAAAGTATGTTTAAACGTGAATCAGGCATTAAAGACAGTAGTCAATTAATTCCAGGCCATGGCGGTATTTTAGATCGTATTGATAGCCTAACGGCAGCGGTACCATTCTTCACATACTTCTATTTCTTTGTTTTATAGGGATAGAATATGTCGTTTTTGTGGTCGCTTGGCTCATTTATTGTTGCAATTGCCGTATTGGTTGCCGTACACGAATACGGTCACTTTTGGGCTGCAAGAAAGTGCGGTATTAAAGTTCATCGTTTTTCGATTGGCTTTGGTAAAGTGATTTGGCGACGCACAGATAAATTAGGCACCGAATTTGCCATTTCAGCTATTCCGCTAGGCGGTTATGTCAAAATGCTTGACGGGCGAAATGAAGAAGTTCCCGCAGAATTAAAATCGCAGGCGTTTGAAAGTAAATCTGTTGCTCAACGTGCTTTTGTCATTGCAGCAGGCCCTCTTGCCAATTTTATTTTTGCGATTTTGGCATATTGGGTAATTTATTCTGTTGGGATTCCGAGTGTTAAACCAGTCATTGAAAATGTCACGCCAAATTCTCCCGCTGCGATGGCTCAAATTGAACCAAATAGCCAGATTTTAGCAATTGATGGAAAGAATACACCCGATTGGGAAACCATTAATTTATTGCTCACTGATAAGTTAGGTTCTGATTCTGTTGAACTCACATTAACGCCTTTTGGTGAAGACCAACCTTATCAACGAACCATTAATCTGCAAAATTGGACATTTGAGCCAGATAAAGAAACAGCATTTGAAACATTAGGGATCAATCCCGTTTCAAGTAAAGTGGAGATGACTTTATCAAAAGTGGTGGAGAACTCACCGGCTGAAAAAGCAGGCTTGTTGGTTGGCGATAAAATTTTAGCAGAAAATTCGACGGCACTTGATTGGAAAGCTTTTGTCGCACTGGTACAACAAGGTCAGCCTTTTACAATCAAGATCGAACGTAATCAAGAAATTTTTGACAAAACCTTGCAACCTGAGAAGAATCGAGAGGGTAAATGGTTTGTTGGGTTAAGTCCGACGTTCTTAAAAGTTGGCGAACAGTATCGAACTGAATTAAAATATGGTATTCTTGATGCCTTACAAAAAGGTGTGGAAAAGACAGGCCAAATTTCTTGGTTTATTGTGAAGGCAATCGGGAAATTGTTTAGTGGAGAGCTTTCATTTTCCAGTTTAGCCGGGCCAATTTCAATTGCCCAAGGTGCAGGTGCATCTTCTAACGCGGGTGTGATTTATTTCTTAAGTTTTCTCGCGTTGATTAGTGTTAATTTAGGCATAATGAATTTATTTCCGTTGCCAGTTTTAGATGGTGGACATCTCGTATTTTTGGCGGCGGAAGCTATCAAAGGAAAACCTGTTTCAGAACGGGTACAAAATTTAAGTTATCGTATAGGGCTCACAATTTTGTTAATTCAAACAATTTTTGTGCTTTTTAATGATTTCTTACGTTTATAACTATTGTTTTTTATAGGATAAAGTCGATGAAAAAACTTCTAATCGCAAGTTTATTATTCGGTACTACAACGAGTGTATTTGCGGCACCATTTGTAGCAAAAGACATTCGTGTTGACGGTGCTCAAGGAGACTTAGAACAGCAAATTCTAGCAAGTCTTCCTGTTCGTAGTGGTCAGCGTGTAACGGATAAAGATGTAGCCAATATTGTACGTTCATTATTCGTAAGTGGACAGTTTGATGATGTTAAAGCTTTCCAAGATGGCGACGCATTAGTTGTGAGCGTTATTGCGAAACCAATTATTTCTGAAGTGAATATTAAAGGTAACTCAGTTATTCCAACAGAAGCATTAAAACAAAACCTTGATGCAAATGGTTTCAAAAGTGGTGATGTCTTAAATCGTGCGAAATTAGAAGAGTTTGCGAAAACCTTAAGAGAACATTATAAGAGTATAGGTCGTTATAATGCGAAAGTTGATCCGATCGTGACAACTTTACCGAATAACCGTGCAGAAATTACACTTCAAATTGATGAAGATGATACGGCAAAACTTCGTTCTGTTACTTTTAATGGAAATGAAGCGATTTCTAGCAGTAAGTTACAAGAACAAATGGAACTTCAACCTGATTCTTGGTGGAAACTTTGGGGTAATAAGTTTGATGGTTCTCAATTTGATAAAGATATTCAAGCTATCCAAGACTATTACCAAAATAATGGTTATGCAAAAGCAAGAGTGACAAAAACAGATGTTCAGTTGAATGAAGAACATACAAAAGCAGATGTCACTATTGATGTAAGTGAAGGTGAAAAATACAATTTAAGTTCTGCTCGTATCGTCGGTAACTTAGGTGGTATGGCTGATGAATTACAACCATTATTAGGTGAACTTCACTTAAATGATACATTCAGTCGTGCGGATGTGCAAAATGTTGAAAGCTTAATTAAAGATAAATTAGGTGAACGTGGTTACGGTAGTGCAACAGTGAATACTGTACCAACTTTCGATGATGCGAATAAAACATTAGCATTAACCTTTGTGGTTGATGCGGGACGTCGTTTATCTGTTCGTCAAGTTCGCTTTGAAGGTAATACGGTTTCTGCAGATAGCACATTGCGTCAAGAAATGCGCCAGCAAGAAGGTACTTGGTATAACTCTCAATTAGTTGAGTTAGGTAAAGTACGTTTAGATAGAACGGGTTTCTTTGAGAGTGTAGAAAATCGTGTTGAACCAATTCAAGGTTCTAATGATGAAGTCGATGTCGTATATAAAGTAAGAGAACGTAATACCGGTAGTATTAACTTTGGTATCGGTTATGGTACAGAAAGTGGTATCAGCTATCAAGCAAGTGTGAAACAAGACAATTTCTTGGGAACAGGTGCAGCGGTAAGTTTAGCAGGTACACGTAATGACTACGGTACAAGTGTAAACTTGGGTTATACAGAACCATACTTTACTAAAGATGGAGTAAGTTTAGGTGGAAACGTATTCTATGAAACTTACGATAACTCGAAAAGTGATACTTCATCAACCTATAAACGTACAACTTACGGTGGTAATGTCACATTAGGATTCCCAGTTAATGAGAATAACTCATATTACGTGGGATTAGGTTATACTTATAATAAAATCAGTAACTTCGCGTATGAATACAACCGTGATTTATACATGAAGTCAATGAATTTGACTGGAAACTCAATCAAAACTAATGATTTTGATTTCTCATTTGGTTGGAATTACAACAGCCTAAACCGTGGCTATTTCCCAACTAAAGGTGTGAAAGCAAGTTTAGGTGGCCGTGTCACCATTCCAGGATCTGATAATAAATATTATAAATTAAGTGCTGATCTTCAAGGTTTCTACCCATTAGATCGTGATCATCGCTGGGTATTATCTGGAAAAGCAACTGCTTCTTATGCAAATGGCTTAGGTGGTAAACGTGTACCGTTCTATCAACTTTATACGGCGGGTGGTATCGGTTCATTACGTGGTTTTGCTTATGGTGCAGTAGGTCCTAATGCGATTTATCAAGACAAATATGGCCAATGGTATCAAAGTACTGATGTCGTTGGTGGTAACGCGATGGCTACAGCAAGCGTGGAACTTATTGTTCCAACCCCATTTGTTGGAGATAAAAGCCAAAATAGCGTAAGAACCTCACTTTTCGTTGATGCTGCGAGTGTTTGGAATACAAAATGGAAATCAGATAAAGAAGGCTTAAAATCATCTCCTGTTTATGCAACATTACCTGATTACAGCAAAGCAGGTCGAATCCGTGCATCGACTGGTGTAGCTTTCCAATGGCAATCACCAATCGGACCATTGGTATTCTCTTACGCGAAACCAATCAAAAAATATGAAAATGATGATGTAGAACAATTCCAATTTAGTATTGGTGGTTCTTTCTAATAAATTGAACTTTTACGTTCTATTTAAGTCAAAATCTTCGTTCTGTGTCAGTGAGTTAGCTGACACAGAAATATTTACTCAACTAATTTAAGGAAATTCAAATATGAAAAACGTAGTAAAAGTTACCGCACTTTCTTTAGGTCTTGCACTTGCATCAGGTTTTGCTGCTGCAGATGAAAATATCGCATTCATCAATGCGGGTTACTTATTCCAAAACCACCCGGATCGTCAAGCTGTAGCAGATAAGTTAGATGCAGAATTCAAACCAATGGCGGATAAACTTGCTGCAAGTAAGAAAGAAATTGATGACAAAATCGTAGCATCTCGTAAAAAAGTAGAAGCAAAAGTGGCTGCTTTACAAAAAGATGCACCTCGTTTACGTCAAGCTGAAATTCAAAAGCGCCAAGAAGAAATTACTAAATTTGGTTCAGATGAAGAAGCTGCATTAAATAAATTAATGGAAGAGCAAGATAAAAAAGTGGCAGAGTTCCAAGAGTTAAACGAAAAACGTCAAACTGAAGAGCGTGGTAAATTATTAGAAAGCATTCAAGTTGCAACTAATAACTTAGCAAAAGCAAAAGGTTATACTTATGTTTTAGATGCTAACTCTGTAGTATTTGCGGTAGATGGTAAAGACATTACTGAAGATGTATTAAAATCTATTCCTGCAACTGAAAAAGCAGCTCCAGCAAAAACTGAAGAGAAAAAATAATAGGTTCTCATAATGCAAAAATCCTATTCTTTACAGGAATTAGCAGCAAAAGTCGGCGGTACCCTTCGTGGTAACGCCGACGTTGTCGTTAATAATATCGCCGCACTGTCAAAAGCAGAACCTAACCAGCTTACCTTCATTTCTAATGCAAAATTCCGTCCTTTATTAGCGGAATCTAAAGCAGGTATTCTTGTCGTGTCAGAAGCGGATGTGGAGTTTTGCTCACCTGAAAGTAATTTACTTATCGTCAAAGATCCTTATGTTGCTTACGCTGTATTAGCTCAATATATGGATACCACGCCGAAAGCTGCTCAAAATATCCACCCAAGTGCGGTTATTTCTGAAAAAGCTTCAATTGGTGAAAATGTATCAATTGGTGCAAATGCCGTTATTGAAGAAGGTGTTCTATTAGGCGATAACGTGATTATTGGCGCGGGTTGTTTTGTTGGTAAATTCACAAAAATTGGCGCGGGTACACAGCTTTGGGCAAACGTAAGCGTTTATCATGAAGTAGAAATTGGGCAAAATTGCTTAATTCAATCAGGTGCAGTCATTGGTAGTGATGGCTTTGGCTATGCGAATGATCGTGGCCGTTGGGTGAAAATCCCACAAGTTGGGCAAGTGATTATTGGTAATAATGTCGAAATCGGTGCTTGTACTTGTATTGACCGTGGTGCCTTAGATGCGACAGTCATTGAAGATAACGTTATTATTGATAATCTTTGCCAAATTGCCCATAACGTTCATATTGGCACAGGCACAGCAGTGGCTGGTGGTGTGATTATGGCGGGTAGCTTAAAAGTAGGTCGTTATTGCTTAATTGGCGGAGCAAGTGTGATTAATGGTCACATGGAGATCTGCGATAAAGTAACCGTGACAGGCATGGGTATGGTGATGCGCCCAATTACTGAGCCTGGCGTATACTCATCGGGCATTCCACTACAAACCAATAAAGAGTGGCGAAAAACAGCCGCACTTACCTTGGGAATTGATGGTATGAATAAACGATTGAAAGCCCTTGAGAAAAAACTTGGCTAAGATTTTAAAACGTACCTTAGGGTGCGTTTTATTTTTATACAGAAATATCGTATAATCTCAATGTTTTATTATTATTTATTTTAAAGGTATTAGTCGTGTCAGAGAATCAAGTAAGTAAAGTGATTGAAGCAAAAGAAATTATGACCTTATTGCCACATCGTTATCCATTTTTATTAGTGGATCGCGTGTTGGACTACAAAGAAGGTGAGTGGTTAAAAGCAATTAAAAATATCAGTGTAAACGAACCTTGCTTTACAGGCCATTTCCCGAGTGAACCGATTTTACCAGGTGTGTTAATTCTTGAAGCTTTGGCACAAGCAATGGGATTACTTGCATTTAAAACGCATGAATTAAAAGGTGGCGAATTATTCTATTTCGCAGGTATTGATGAAGCGCGCTTCAAACGCCCAGTATTACCTGGAGATCAAATGGAATTGAACGTTCAAGTGATTAAAGAACGTCGTGGTATTACAGCATTCACGGGTATTGCAACCGTAAACGGTGAAGTAGCTTGTGAAGCCAAATTAATGTGTGCTCGTCGATAATTAAAGAAAATTAAGGGGTAAGTATGATCCACCCAAGTGCAAAAATTCACCCGACCGCGCTTGTTGCTGATGGCGCAGTTATTGGCGAAGATGTTGTTATCGGTCCTTTTTGTATTATTGAAGGGAGCGTTGAGATTAAAGCACGTACTGTTTTAAATTCTCACATTGTCGTGAAAGGCGATACCGTGATTGGTGAAGATAACCAGATTTATCAATTCGCCAGCATTGGTGAAGTGAACCAAGATTTAAAATATAAGGGCGAAGCAACAAAAACTATTATTGGTAATGGAAACCGTATTCGCGAGCATGTGACGATTCATCGCGGCACTATCCAAGGTGGTGGTGTAACACGTATTGGTAATAACAATTTACTCATGGTAAACGTACATGTTGCTCATGATTGCCAAATCAAGAATAACTGTATCTTAGCAAATAACGCAACACTTGCTGGTCATGTTGAATTAGATGATTTTGTGATTGTTGGTGGTATGTCTGCGATTCACCAATTTGTGATCGTAGGGGCACACGTTATGCTAGGTGGTGGTTCAATGGTTAGCCAAGATGTGCCACCTTATGTGATGGCTCAAGGTAACCACGCTCAGCCTTTCGGTGTTAACCTTGAAGGATTAAAACGTCGTGGTTTTGATAAACCAACCATGCACGCGATTCGTAACGTCTATAAAATGATTTACCGCAGTGGTAAAACCCTTGAAGAAGTATTGCCTGAAATTGAACAAATTGCACAAACTGAATCTGCAATTAGTTTCTTTGTGGAGTTCTTCAAACGTTCTACTCGTGGCATTATTCGTTAATTAACGTTTCTTTTCTCATTAAGAGAAAATGATGAATAACAAAGAGACCGCACTATGATTTGTTCAAAGTGCGGTCGTTTTTTAGGATAAATTTAATGATTAAAGAAAATCCGACTATTGCGATTATTGCCGGCGAGGTCTCTGGCGATATTCTTGGTGCAGGTCTCATTCAAGCGCTAAAACGCCACTATCCGCAAGCTAAATTTGTCGGGATTGGTGGCGAGCGAATGATTGCTCAAGGCTTTGAAAGCTTTTTTGATATGGAAGAGCTCTCTGTCATGGGGCTAGTAGAAGTTCTCAAACATTTGCCGCGATTGCTAAAAATTCGTCGCAGTATCATAGACCAACTCTCTGACATTAAACCTGATGTATTTATCGGTATTGATGCGCCGGATTTTAATCTTACTGTTGAACTGAAATTAAAAGAAAAAGGGATTAAGACGATTCATTATGTGAGTCCATCTGTATGGGCTTGGCGTCAAAATCGTATTTACAAAATTGCCAAAGCAACTCATCAAGTATTGGCTTTTCTTCCTTTTGAAAAAGCTTTTTATGATCGTTTTAATGTGCCTTGCCGTTTTATTGGCCATACCATGGCGGATGCGATTCCATTAAAACCAAATAGAACGGAAGCTTGCCAGATCTTAGGTATTGATGAAAAAGGACGTTATCTTGCCATTTTAGTGGGGAGTCGGGGGAGCGAAGTTGGGTTTCTTTCAGAACCATTTCTAAAAACCGCTTTGTTATTAAAAGAAAAATATCCAGACCTGCAGTTTTTAGTTCCTTTGGTGAATGAAAAACGTCGCCAGCAATTTGAGGAAATAAAGGCACAGATTGCTCCTGATCTTGATATGCATTTAATTGATGGTAAAGCACGCCAAGTGATGATTGCTGCCGAAGCAACTTTACTTGCTTCAGGTACTGCTTCACTTGAAGCGATGTTATGTAAATCACCAATGGTGGTGGGCTATCGAATGAAACCATTCACCTATTTCTTGGCAAAACGATTAGTCAAAACAAAATATATTTCATTACCTAATTTATTAGCGGATGAAATGCTTGTGCCAGAAATGATTCAAGAAGATTGCGCACCGCAAAAATTAGCAGAACAACTTTCTCAGTATTTGGGTGATGACGAAAGTGCGGTCAAATCTCGCAGTGTTTTAATTCAACGTTTTACTGAATTACATAAATTAATTCAATGTGATGCGGACAGCCAAGCCGCACAAGCTGTGATTGATTTGTTGGAGCAAAAACATGACTGATTTTGTTTACCCTGAAGGCTATCAATTAGTAGCTGGAGTGGATGAAGTTGGACGAGGCCCTTTAGTGGGGGCAGTTGTCACGGCTGCAGTTATCTTAGATCCGAATAACCCGATTGCTGGTTTAGCAGACTCTAAAAAGCTCAGCGAGAAAAAACGTCTTGCACTCGCAGCAGAAATTAAAGAGAAAGCCTTAGCCTGGGCAATGGGGCGAGCGGAGCCAACCGAGATAGATGAATTGAATATTCTTCATGCCTCTATGCTAGCCATGGAGCGAGCCGTAAAAGCCTTAGAAATTCAACCGCACTTTGTGTTGGTAGATGGCAATCGTATTCCGCCTAACCTTGGTTTACCAGCTCAAGCGGTAGTGAAAGGGGATTCAATTGTGGCTGAAATTAGCGCCGCCTCTATTTTGGCAAAAGTCGCACGGGATCAGGAAATGGAAGCATTAGATAAAAAGTATCCTGAATATGCTTTTGCTCAACATAAGGGATATCCGACCAAATTACATTTAGAAAAATTAGCGGAACTGGGTCCTTTATCGGAATATCGTCGTAGTTTTTCACCCGTGAAGAAAGCGTTAGGTATAGAAGAGTAGTGAGCTTGAAAGATTTTAAGATTGAATAATATAAAATGGACATTTATTGCCTTGTCTTTGATGACTATGAAACGTTAGATTTAATGGGTTCTGTTGAGTTTCTAGCAAGAGTCCCTAATGTTGAGCTTCACTATGTATCCCAAGTTAGTGGATTAATTCGTAGTAAGCAAGGATTTTATATTGAAACAGAAAAGCTAGAACATTTATTACCTCATAGTGTGTTATTGGTTGTTGGTGGACAGGGAACTCGTCAGTTAGTAAACGATGAACAATTTATTAATCAGCTTGGTAAATGGATTGATGAGTCAGAGATTTGTCTCAGTGTTTGTACAGGTTCAGCATTATTGGCTTGTAAGGAGCGATTAGATAGTTTAAAAGCGACTTCTAATAAAAAATCTTTTGAGTGGGTAAAACAATGTCGCCCAGCTGTAAAATGGGAAAACGTTGCAAGATGGGTGAAAGAGGGTAAGTTTTACACTTCATCAGGCGTATCTGCTGGTATGGATATGGCGCTTGGGTTTATTGTTGATTATTATGGTAGTGACTTGGCTCAAGACATTGCCAACCACACCGAATATCATTGGCAAAAAGATCCTAGTGTAGATAATTTTGCTCGAATCTATGGATATAAATAATAGATTTAGTCTTAGATTAAACAAAAGAGCGGTCAAAATTGACCGCTCTTTTTATACCTCAGCGAGATTATTTATTTAATTTCGCTTTATAAGTTGGGTTCATTAAGTTTTCTACAGAAAGGATATCATCCAATTGTTCTGCTGTTAATAAACCTTTTTCTAATACCACTTCACGTACGCCTTTACCGGTTTGAGCACAGATTTTACCCACTAAGTCGCCATTATGGTGACCGATAAATGGATTCAAGTAAGTCACGATACCGATTGAGTTGAATACGTAGTTTTCACAAATTTCTTTGTTTACAGTAATACCGTCTACACATTTATCACGTAAGTTTACGCAAGCATTGGTTAAGATATCGATAGATTCAAACATTGCTTGACCAATTACAGGTTCCATTACGTTTAATTGTAATTGACCCGCTTCAGATGCGAAAGTAACGGTAGTATCGTTACCAATTACTTTAAAGCATACTTGGTTCACCACTTCTGGAATAACTGGGTTTACTTTTGCAGGCATGATAGAAGAACCTGCTTGTAATTCAGGTAAGTTAATTTCTTTAATACCTGCACGTGGACCAGAAGAGAGTAAACGTAAGTCGTTACATACTTTAGATAGTTTTACTGCGGTACGTTTTAATGCACCATGAACCATGACATAAGCACCACAGTCAGATGTTGCTTCAATTAAGTTTTCAGCTGGTACGCAAGGTAATCCAGTTACCTCAGCAAGGTGTTTTACTACTAATTCTGTATAACCTTTTGGTGTATTTAAACCAGTACCGATTGCTGTTGCACCAAGGTTGACTTCAAGGAGTAACTCAGCGGTGCGTTTTAAGTTACGTACTTCTTCTTCAAGTAATACAGCAAAGGCTTTAAACTCTTGACCAACCGTCATAGGTACAGCATCTTGTAATTGAGTACGACCCATTTTTAAAATTTTAGCAAATTCTTTTGCTTTATTATCGAAACCATCATGTAAGTATTGGATTTTGTCGATAAGTTTTAAAATGCTGTTATATACCGCAATACGGAAACCGGTAGGATATGCATCGTTGGTAGATTGGCTAGCGTTCACGTGGTCCATTGGGTTAATAACATCATATTCACCTTTTTTATGACCAATTTTTTCAAGCGCGAGGTTAGCAACCACTTCGTTGGTATTCATATTGACAGAAGTACCCGCACCACCTTGATATACATCAGATGGGAATTGATCTAAGCATTTCCCCGTGGTAAGAATTTCATCACAAGCAGCTACAATTGCTTTTGCAATATCACTTGGAATAGCACCTAATTCACCATTCGCTAGGGCAGTTGCTTTTTTAACCATTACCATGCCGCGAACAAATTCCGGTACATCAGAAATGGTTACATTAGAAATATTGAAGTTTTCAACCGCTCTTAAGGTATGGATACCCCAGTATGCATCAGCTGGCACATCACGTTCACCTAATAAATCCACTTCTTTTCTGTATTGAGTCATTTTAATCACCTTTTTTGGTTGTTAATTAATTTGAGGTAATTATAGGAATTTACATAGAAAATAAATTTGACATGGATCACATTTCAAATAAGACGTATAAGAGATATTTTCATTTCTCGCATAAATTTTTTTAGGGTGAAATTTTTTTATTTATCCCCTTGAAACCGAAAAAGTTATCCCCACATTTAAAACACTTTATTTTAATAAGAAGGAAATTAATCATGAATATTCGTCCTTTACACGATCGTGTAATCATTAAACGTGAAGAAGTAGAAACTCGTTCAGCTGGCGGTATCGTATTAACCGGTTCAGCGGCAACTAAATCAACCCGTGCGAAAGTATTGGCAGTGGGTAAAGGTCGTATTTTGGAAAATGGTACCGTTCAACCTTTAGATGTAAAAGTTGGCGATACAGTCATTTTCAATGATGGTTATGGCGTGAAAAGTGAAAAAATAGATGGTGAAGAAGTGTTAATCATTTCTGAAAACGACATTTTGGCGATTGTGGAATAATTTAAATTAAGGAAAAAAGAAAATGGCAGCAAAAGACGTAAAATTTGGTAACGATGCACGCGTAAAAATGCTTAAAGGCGTGAATGTATTAGCAGATGCAGTAAAAGTGACTCTTGGCCCTAAAGGCCGTAATGTCATTTTAGATAAATCATTTGGTGCACCAACCATCACTAAAGATGGTGTATCTGTTGCACGTGAAATTGAATTAGAAGATAAATTTGAAAATATGGGTGCACAAATGGTGAAAGAGGTTGCCTCTAAAGCCAATGATGCTGCAGGTGACGGTACAACGACTGCGACAGTTCTTGCTCAAGCTATCGTAAATGAAGGCTTAAAAGCTGTGGCTGCGGGCATGAATCCAATGGATTTAAAACGTGGTATCGATAAAGCAGTAAGTGCGGTTGTTTCTGAGCTTAAAAATTTATCTAAACCTTGCGAAACCTCTAAAGAAATTGAGCAAGTAGGGACAATTTCTGCTAACTCAGACAGCATCGTGGGCCAATTAATTGCTCAAGCAATGGAAAAAGTGGGTAAAGAAGGCGTGATTACCGTAGAAGACGGTACTGGTCTTGACGATGAATTAGCGGTTGTGGAAGGGATGCAATTCGATCGTGGTTACTTATCACCTTATTTCATCAACAAACCAGAAACGGCAACTGTTGAATTAGATAACCCATACATTCTTTTAGTAGATAAAAAAGTATCAAACATTCGCGAATTACTTCCAGTATTAGAAGGTGTCGCAAAAGCGGGTAAACCATTATTAATTATCGCTGAAGATATTGAAGGTGAAGCGCTTGCAACTTTAGTAGTGAACACCATGCGTGGTATCGTGAAAGTGGCGGCAGTGAAAGCGCCTGGTTTTGGTGATCGTCGTAAAGCAATGTTACAAGATATTGCGATCTTAACAGCAGGTACCGTGATTTCTGAAGAAATCGGTATGGAGCTTGAAAAAGCGACATTAGAAGATTTAGGTCAAGCAAAACGTGTTGTAATCAACAAAGACAACACCACGATTATCGATGGTGTGGGTGATGAAGCACAAATCAAAGGTCGCGTAGCGCAAATTCGTCAACAAATCGAAGAATCTACTTCTGATTATGACAAAGAAAAACTTCAAGAGCGCGTGGCTAAACTAGCCGGTGGTGTCGCTGTAATCAAAGTTGGTGCAGCAACCGAAGTTGAAATGAAAGAGAAAAAAGATCGTGTGGATGATGCATTACACGCAACTCGTGCAGCAGTTGAAGAAGGTATCGTTGCAGGTGGTGGTGTTGCATTAGTTCGTGCTGCAACCAAAGTCGCGGCAACCTTAAAAGGTGATAATGAAGAACAAGATGTAGGTATCAAACTTGCATTACGTGCAATGGAAGCGCCACTTCGTCAAATCGTCACTAACGCAGGTGAAGAAGCATCAGTTGTGGCAAGTGCGGTTAAAAATGGCGAAGGTAACTTTGGTTATAACGCAGGTACTGAACAGTATGGCGACATGATCGAAATGGGTATTTTAGATCCAACTAAAGTCACTCGTTCTGCGTTGCAATTCGCGGCTTCTGTAGCGGGTTTGATGATCACGACAGAATGTATGGTGACCGATCTTCCAAAAGATGATAAAGCTGATTTAGGTGCTGCCGGAATGGGCGGTATGGGAGGCATGGGCGGAATGATGTAATTCCCCTTTGCGAAAGAAAGTGCGATCGTTTTTCTTTATAGAAATGCGATCGCATTTTTATTTGTGTGGTGCTACACTTTAACGGTTTTCGATGATTTTATAGGTATAACAATGACAATTTCCCAAAATGAACTTAATCAACAACTCAAATCTGCCGGTATTGGTATTAATGCAACTGAATTACATGGTTTTTTGAGTGGCTTAATTTGTGGTGGACTGAAAGATCAAAGCTGGTTACCGCTTTTATATCAATTCAGTAACGATAACCACGCCTATCCAACCGCATTAATTCAGCCAATTACCGAAATCTATGAACAGATTGGTAAAACCTTAGGAGATGTAGAAGGGTTTGATTTTGAATTGGGATTAACAGAAGATGAGAGTGTGTTTGCTCGCGCAGACAGCCTATCAGACTGGGCAAACCAATTTTTACTGGGTTTAGGGCTTGTTCAGCCTGAATTAGATAAAGAAAAAGGCGAAATTGGCGAAGCTGTAGATGATTTACAAGATATTTGTCAGCTTGGTTATGATGAAGAAGATGATGAAGAAGAGCTTGCTGAAGCCTTAGAAGAAATTATTGAATATGTTCGCACCATTGCCATGCTGTTTTACACCCATTTCAATGATGATGCACAAGAAATAAAACCGATATTACATTAAAAGGAGCGAAACATGGATCTCGCATACATGGCGGCATTACCGCAAGAGGAATTTACAGAACGTCGTCAAAAAGTATTCGCACAAATGCAGCCAAATTCTGCTTTATTGCTATTTTCCGAAATTGAAAAACGTCGTAATAACGACTGCGATTTTCCTTTCCGTCAAGACAGTTACTTTTGGTATTTAACAGGTTTTAATGAGCCAAATGCTGCATTATTATTGATTAAAACGGAAGATGCAGAAAAGGCAATGATATTTCTTGGTCCGCGAGATCCTTTGCTTGAAACCTGGAATGGTCGCCGATTAGGCGTTGAGCGCGCACCACAAAAACTCAATGTCGATGAAGCCTATTCTATCGATGATTTTAAAACAGAATTTCCAAAATTAACGGAAAAATTGACCGCACTTTATCATGTGGCCGATCGTCATCCTTGGGGTGATAAATTATTAGCCGAAAGTGCGGTGAAATTTTACGCTGTTTTTGATTGGCAGCCGATGTTAAGTGAAATGCGCTTAATCAAATCTCCAAACGAAATTCGCTTAATGCAGCAAGCGGGACAGATTACTGCGTTCGGACATATTAAAGCGATGCAAGTGACTCGTCCAAATCGTTTTGAATATGAAATTGAAAGCGAAATTCTGCATGAATTTAATCGTCATGGCGCTAGATTCCCGTCTTACAATTCCATTATTGCCGGGGGCGATAATGCCTGTATCTTGCACTACACTGAAAATGAGCAACCTTTGAAAGATGGCGATCTTGTGTTAATTGATGCAGGTTGTGAATTTGCTATGTATGCAGGGGATATTACGCGAACGTTCCCTGTGAATGGTAAATTTACTCAGCCACAACGTGAGATTTATGAATTAGTTTTAAAAGCACAAAAACGCGCGATTGAGTTATTAGTGCCTGGTAATTCAATTAAACTGGCGAATGATGAAGTGATCCGTATTAAAACTCAAGGCTTGGTGGATTTAGGCATCCTGAAAGGGGATGTAGATAAGCTGATTGAAGAAAAAGCTTATCGTCAATTTTATATGCATGGTTTAGGCCATTGGCTTGGCTTGGATGTGCACGATGTTGGCCGCTATGATGATGATCGTAGCCGCACGCTTGAAGTGGGGATGATCATCACTGTTGAGCCAGGTATTTATATTTCTGAAGAGGCGGATGTGCCTGCTCAATATAAAGGCATTGGCGTGCGTATTGAAGATAATTTGCTAATGACTGAATATGGCAACAAAAATCTGACAGCGGCGGCACCAAAAGAAATCGATGACATTGAAAATTTAATGAAAAATTGAGAAGAATTCTCAAAAATGTGATCTAGTGCAAGTTTTTTGTGCAGTTAAGCTGCTAATATACTGTTAGATAAAAAAGACCAATCAAATCAGTAAGGAGTCGATTATGTACAAACACGTTTTAGTTGCGGTAGATCTTTCTGACGAAAGTGAATTTCTACTCAAAAAAGCCGTGGGAATTGCAAAACGTAATGATGCGCAACTTTCCATTATTCATGTAGATGTAAACTTCTCGGATCTCTATACTGGTTTAATTGATGTCAATATGTCATCTATGCAAGATAGAATCTCGAGCGAAACCCAAAAAGCGCTAATTAATTTGGCGGAACATGCTGGTTATCCAATAAAAGAAAAATTGAGCGGTAGCGGTGATTTAGGTCAAGTTTTGACAGACGCTATTGATCAGTATGATGTAGATCTACTAGTGACAGGTCATCACCAAGATTTCTGGAGTAAATTGATGTCTTCAACACGTCAAGTGATGAATACCATTAAAATTGATATGTTGGTTGTGCCACTTCGCGACGAATAGTGATCAAAAATTATTTTTAGCCCTATTAAAATAACGTAAATTTTAACCGCACTTCTCAATTAATGCAGTAGAGTGCGGTTTTCTTTTTTTAGATCAGTGAAAAAGCCTTTTTCTCTAGGTCAAAATATGCAAGAATAGTGAGCTTTTTTATAAATCGTGATCGAGATAGAGACACAAGGTTTTATCAATGAAAACAACAGCAGAAATTAGACAGTCATTCCTTGATTTTTTCCATAGCAAGGGGCATCAGGTCGTCGCAAGTAGTTCACTTGTGCCTGAAAATGATCCGACATTGCTTTTTACTAATGCCGGTATGAACCAATTTAAAGACGTGTTCCTTGGTATGGATAAACGTCCTTACTCACGTGCGACAACTGCACAACGTTGCGTGCGCGCAGGCGGTAAGCATAATGACTTAGAAAACGTCGGTTATACGGCGCGTCACCATACTTTCTTTGAAATGCTAGGCAACTTCAGCTTTGGCGACTATTTCAAACATGATGCGATTAATTTTGCGTGGGAGTTTTTAACCTCTCCACAATGGCTCGGGTTACCAAAAGAAAAATTATGGGTAACCGTGTATGAAACTGATAATGAAGCTTATGATATTTGGCATAAAGAAGTCGGTGTGCCAGCAGAGCGTATTATTCGTATCGGTGATAACAAAGGTGCGCCTTATGCATCAGATAACTTCTGGGCAATGGGTGACACCGGTCCTTGTGGTCCATGTACTGAAATTTTCTACGATCATGGCGATCATATTTGGGGTGGTCCTCCAGGCTCACCAGAAGAAGATGGTGACCGTTATATCGAAATTTGGAACGTGGTATTCATGCAATTTAACCGTCAAGCAGACGGCACAATGGAAAAATTACCACGTCCATCTGTTGATACCGGAATGGGTTTAGAGCGTATTTCTGCCGTATTACAGCATGTAAACTCTAACTATGAGATCGATATTTTCCAAAAATTAATTGCGAAAACAGCTGAAATCGTAGGAACAACAGATTTAACAAACAAATCATTACGTGTAATTGCAGACCACATTCGTTCTTGTGCATATTTAATTGCAGATGGCGTAATTCCATCAAACGAAGGGCGTGGTTATGTATTACGTCGTATTATCCGTCGTGCAGTACGTCATGGCCACTTATTAGGTGCTAAAGAAGCCTTCTTCTATAAACTTGTGCCAACCTTAATTGAAGTCATGGCGGAAGCTGGCAAAGAAGTTAAAGAAAAACAAGCGAATGTCGAAAAATTACTTCGTTTAGAAGAAGAACAATTTGCTCGTACATTAGAGCGCGGATTAAGCTTGTTAGACGATGCGCTTGCTCAAGTGAAAGATGGTGTGTTGTCAGGTGAAGTTGCCTTTAAACTTTATGATACTTATGGCTTCCCACTTGATTTAACTGCAGATGTATGTCGTGAGCGTGATATTGCAATTGATGAAGCAGGTTTTGAGCGTGAAATGGAAGCACAACGCTTACGCGCACAATCTGCAAGCCAATTCGGCATGGATTACAACAATGTTATTCGTGTAGAAGGCGAAACAAAATTTGAAGGTTATACTGAATCAGAATCTTTAGCCAAAGTGACCGCACTTTTCCATGATGGCAAATCAGTAGAGAGTATTACTGCCGGCCAAAGTGCTGTCGTGATTTTAGAAAATACCCCATTCTATGCGGAATCAGGTGGTCAAATTGGTGACAGCGGTTATTTAACTTCTCAAGATGTTCAGTTTAATGTAAAAGATACTCAAAAATATGGTCAAGTATTTGGTCATATTGGTGAGTTAGAGCAAGGTACTTTAAAAGTTGGACAAACAGTTAATGCGGTTGTGGATGCAGCAAGACGTCATCAAACGTCACTTAACCATTCTGCAACACACTTATTACATGCCGCATTGCGTCAAGTTTTAGGTCACCATGTAGTGCAAAAAGGATCGTTAGTATCTGATACCGCATTACGTTTTGACTTTGCTCATCCGGAAGCGATTACCAAAGCACAGCTTAATGAGATTGAAACGTTGGTAAACCAAAAAGTGCGTGAGAATTTTGTGGTTCAAACGGACGTAATGGATATCGAAGCGGCAAAAGCAAAAGGTGCAATGGCGTTATTTGGTGAAAAATATGCTGATGTGGTACGTGTTTTAACAATGGGAGATTTCTCCGTTGAACTTTGTGGTGGCATTCATGCTAAACGTACCGGTGATATCGGTTTATTTAAAATTGTGGCGGAAACTGCAGTTGCAGCAGGTGTTCGTCGTATTGAAGCGGTAACGGGTGAAAATGCAATTAATTGGTTACATAACCAACAACGTATTCTTACTCAAAGTGCAGATTTGTTTAAATCTGACGTTAATACCCTTGTTGAGAAAATTCAGCAACTTCAAGATAAAGCGAAGAAAGCAGAAAAAGAATTACAAGGATTAAAAGAAAAAGCCGCAATGCAAGCGGGTTCCGATTTAGTGAAAAGTGCGGTTAAAATTAATGATGTTTCTGTAATCGTACATCAACTAGACGGAATTGAAACTAAATCGTTACGTGTGATGGTTGATGATTTAAAAAATCAACTTGGTTCAGGCGTAATTGTATTTGCATCTATTTTAGATGATAAAGTCAACCTCGTCGTTGGCGTAACAAGCGATTTAACTACTAAAGTGAAGGCTGGTGAGCTAGTGAATTTAATGGCTCAGCAAGTTGGTGGGAAAGGCGGTGGTCGCCCTGATATGGCAATGGCAGGAGGCTCCCAACCAGAAAATGTGAATCTAGCATTAGCTGTCGCACAAAACTGGTTAAGCAATAATCTGTAGTACAAGCAGGTCGGTGGGATGCCGATCTTTACTTGATTGATAGGGATATCTAATAAATGCAAACTAAGGAGATAAAAGATGTTAATCTTAACTCGAAAAGTTGGCGAAAGTGTTCTCATTGGAGACGATATTTCTATCACGGTTTTGAGTGTACGTGGAAACCAAGTCAAACTCGGTGTGCAAGCGCCTAAAGAAGTATCCGTTCACCGAGAGGAAATTTTCCAACGAATTCAGCAGTCAAAAGATGAACATATAGATGAGGCATCTTAGACCTACGAGTTTTATGAATGTTTTACATTCTATTTATAATTTAATTAACGTTTTTCAAAAATTAAACCCATTGGTTTGCAAGATTTTAAATAACGGAAATTTGAGTTATAAAGGTAGAGAAGGAACTTTTCCAACTTAAATCTATCAAAATTTAATAAATAATGACCGCACTTTTGTGTTACAGAGGTGTGGTCATTGAATATTTAAATAAAAAGGAAATCTAATGAAAGCAATTATTCCTGTAGCCGGTCTCGGCACCCGTATGTTGCCAGCAACAAAAGCGATTCCAAAAGAAATGTTAACGCTTGTGGATAAGCCTCTGATTCAATATGTTGTGAATGAGTGTGTGGCTGCTGGTATCAAAGAAATCGTGTTAGTTACACATTCTTCTAAAAATGCGATTGAAAACCACTTTGATACGTCTTTTGAGTTGGAAACCATGCTTGAAAAGCGTGTTAAACGTCAGCTTCTAGAAGAGGTGCGTTCTATTTGCCCTAAAGATGTAACAATTATGCATGTTCGTCAAGGCAATGCGAAAGGTTTAGGTCATGCGGTGTTATGTGGTCGTCCAGTTGTTGGAAATGAGCCATTTGCAGTGGTGTTACCTGATGTGCTTTTAGCGGATTTTACAGCAAATCAAAAGAAAGAAAATCTTTCAGCAATGATTAAACGTTTTAAAGAAACACAAGCAAGCCAAATTATGGTAGCGCCTGTTGCCGCTGATGAAGTGAGTAGCTATGGTGTTGCGGATTGTGGTGGTGTAGAGTTAAAAGGTGGTGATAGCGTTAAAATTAATAGCATTGTTGAAAAACCATCTGTTGAAGAAGCTCCATCAAATCTTGCTGTTGTAGGTCGTTATGTATTCTCTGCGGCGATTTGGGATTTATTAGAAAAAACACCAGTTGGTGTGGGTGATGAAATCCAATTAACGGATGCAATTGATATGCTTATCGAGAAAGAGATCGTTGAAGCGTTCCATATGACAGGCAGAAGCTTTGACTGTGGTGATAAGATTGGCTATATGGAAGCCTTCGTAGAATATGGTCTTCGTCATGATAAATTAGGCAAAGAGTTTAAAGCTTTTCTAAAAGATCTTGTAAAAACCTTATAATTGACTGAAACCACCGAAAGGTGGTTTTTATTTATATATTTGGATTACTAATAAAGATAAAAAAGAAGGCATCGTGATGATGCCTTCTTTTTTCTATGAAACGAAATCTTAGTTATTTTTCGCTAATAAAGTGCGGTAGATAATACCACCTAAAATACCACCGATAATCGGTGCCACCCAGAATAACCATAATTGGTCGATTGCCCAAGTACCTTGGAATACCGCAACTGCAGTACTACGAGCAGGGTTTACAGAGGTATTTGATACAGGAATGCTGATTAAGTGGATTAGGGTTAAACCTAAACCGATTGCGATTGGCGCAAAACCTGCCGCTGCATTTTTATGAGTTGAACCCATGATGATTAATAAGAAGAATGCAGTTAATAATACTTCTGCTACGAATACTGCTTCTAAAGAATAACCTTCTGGAGAATGTTCGCCGTAGCCATTAGATGCAAAACCTGCAGTCGCATCAAAGCCAGCTTTACCTGATGCGATAAGGTAAAGTGCAGCACCCGCTACTAAACCACCAACAACTTGAGAAACGATGTATGGAAGGGCATCTTTTGCAGAGAAACGACCGCCAGCCACTAAACCAAGTGTTACAGCTGGGTTAAAGTGACCACCAGAAATGTGACCTACAGCGTAAGCCATGGTTAATACGGTTAAACCGAAGGCAAATGCAACGCCTACATAACCGATACCTAGGTTGACAGAAGCAGCAAAGATTGCACTACCACAACCACCGAAAACTAACCAAAATGTACCGAAAAATTCAGCAAAAAGTTTTTTTGACATAATAGACCTCAATATTAAATATGTCGTTATCTTCAAATAACAATAATGTATTGCGAATGCAACAGGCATTTAGTCAAAGGGAATGTTTTTTAGTTCTGCAAATTATTGTAAATGTTTGTAAGTAAATGTAAGGGAAATAGCATGCTATACTTTTAGCCGTCTAGATTGTCATTTTGCTTATTTTTCATTAAAATACAGACAAATTATCAGGTTATTTAAGGTGCATTATGGCAAACTGGGATGGCAAATATATTAGCCCTTATGCAGAACATGGCAAAAAGAGCGAGCAAGTCAAAAAAATTACCGTTTCGATTCCGATTAAAGTATTGGAAATTTTGACGAATGAGCGTACGCGTCGTCAGCTGAAAAGTTTGCGCCATGCAACAAATAGTGAATTGCTTTGTGAGGCATTCTTGCATGCTTTTACAGGTCAGCCATTACCGACTGATGCAGATTTAATGAAAGAACGTCATGATGAGATTCCTGAAAATGCCAAAGAAATCATGCGTGATTTAGGCATTGATCCTGAAAGCTGGGAATATTAATTTTATCCTTTTAATCCTTCCAAAATACTGCATTCAGGGCAATCATTGCCCTGACAAGCGTTATGCCATCGCTCCAATTCCTCTACCATTTTTTGCAAGTGATGAATTTGCTCATTCAATGTTTTAATATGTTGCGTCGTGAGTGCTTTCACTTCTCGGCTACTACGATTAGGATTATCCTGTAATTGCAAAAGTTGGTGAATTTGTTGGAGTGAAAATCCTACATCTCGAGAGTGACGAATAAAACGTAGTCGTTCTAAATCCTTTTCTTCATAATGGCGATAACCAGAAAGGCTTCGCTGTGCTGGTTTTAATAAGCCGGACTTCTCATAATCCCGAATTTGTTTACTTGATAAACCGACTAATTTTGCCACTTCGCTAATGTTCATAAAAAATCCTTGACCTTAACCTTATGTTAAGGTTTATAGTAAGCTTAATTTCAATCTATATCAATAATTAAGGGGTAAATATGAAATCAATTACATTACATGTAACAGGAATGACTTGTGGTGGTTGTGTGAAAAGCGTCACAAGAGTGTTGGAAGAACTTAATGGTGTAGAAAAAGCCGTAGTAACACTTGATGATGGTAAAGCAGTAGTTACCTTTGATGAAAGTGCGGTCAGTATTCCACAATTAATTGAAACAATTGAAGACGCAGGTTTTGATGCAACAGAATAAAAAAATAGCCATTCAAATCGAGGGGATGACCTGTCAATCCTGTGCTAACCGTATTGAAAAGGTGTTGAATCGAAAAGATTTTGTCTCTGAAGCAGGCGTGAATTTTGCTGCGGAGGAAGCGCATGTAGTATTTGATTCATCTCAGGCTTCAGAACAAGATATTTTAACAATTATTCAAAAGGCTGGATTTAATGGCATTCTAAAACAAAATGTGTTGCCTAGTGCACCTAATGAAACGAAGGTTAGTCCGCGTTTATGGTTGCTTTTGTTCATTAACATTCCTTTTTTAATCGGAATGATCGGGATGATGTTTAATCATCATTCTTGGATGATGCCGCCAATGTGGCAATTTGTTCTTGCGAGCATAGTGCAACTTGGGTTAGCCATTCCTTTTTATAAAGGTGCGATTGGTAGTATTCGAGGTGGTTTGGCCAATATGGATGTACTGGTGAGTACTGGTACGTTGGCGATTTATCTCTATTCTGTCTTTATGCTGTTTTATCATCAATCAATGGGGCATGATGGTGCATCTCATGTTTATTTTGAAGCATCAGTGATGGTCATCGGTTTCGTTAGCCTTGGGAAATTTCTTGAGGAAAGAACGAAGAAACAAAGCTTAAACAGTTTAGGGCTATTATTACAACTCACCCCAAAACAAGTCAGTGTTCAACGTGAAAATCGTTGGGAAACGATTCCTCTTGACCAAGTAAAAATAGGCGATATTTTACGGGCTAATCAAGGTGAACGTATTGCAGCTGATGGCGTAGTTGAACAGGGGAGTGGTTGGTGCGATGAGAGTCATTTAACCGGTGAATCTCAACCATTAGAAAAAATGTCTCAAAGTCCTGTGCTTGCGGGGGCTATGGTGACACAAGGTAGCCTTATTTATCGAGCCAATCAACTCGGTCAGAAAACTCTATTGGGCGATATGATGAAAGCGCTCTCTGAGGCGCAGGGTACAAAAGCACCGATTGCTCGTTTTGCTGATAAAGTCGCTGCAGTATTTGTACCTGCCGTGTTATTAATTTCCGTAATAACATTTGTATTAACCTGGTGGATAAAAGGTGATTGGGTAACCGCCTTAATTCATTCTGTTGCCGTGTTAGTCATTGCCTGTCCTTGTGCGTTAGGGCTTGCTACACCTGCTGCCATAATGGTTGGTATGGGAAAAGCAGTCAATGCAGGGATTTGGTTTAAAGATGCGGCATCCATGGAAGAGGCGGCACATGTGGATACGGTGGTATTAGACAAAACAGGAACGTTAACTCAAGGAGAGCTCAAAATAGCGGCGGTTTGGCAACCTCAAAGTACGGTCTATTCTGAGGAAGATTTGTATCGTATTGCAGCTTCCGTTGAGCAAAATGCCAATCATCCTTTAGCTAAAGCGATAGTTCTGGCTGCTCAGGAAAAATCACTTGAAATTCCGACCGCACTTTCAGTTCATTCCGAAGTAGGGCAGGGTATTTCTGCTCATATTGACGGAATAGGTCTGGTTAAAGTCGGTAAGCCGACTTATTGTGAATTAATCTTACCAGATAATATGCCTCAAATTTGGCAAATTGCGAGTATTGTTGCAGTATCTGTAGATAACAGCCCGATCGGTGCATTTGCATTAGCAGATAGTCTAAAAGAGGATAGCTTACAAGCGATTCAACGCTTACATCAGCATAATATTGATGTGGTGATGATGAGTGGCGATCAGCAATCTGTCGTTGATTATGTTGCCCAACAAGTCGGAGTGAAAACCGCGAAAGGTAATTGTAGTCCACGTGACAAAGCTGCCTACATTGAGACATTACGTCAGCAAGGTAAAGTGGTAGCAATGGTTGGTGATGGTGTAAATGATGCACCAGCGTTAGCGATGGCTAATGTAAGCTTTGCGATGAAATCCGGGTCTGATGTTGCAGAGCAAACCGCATCGGCGACACTTATGCAGCATTCAGTCGATCAGTTAGTTGATGGATTAATGATTTCCAGAGCAACATTAAAGAATATCAAACAAAATTTATTCTTTGCCTTGATTTATAATGTGCTAGGTATTCCACTTGCGGCATTAGGCTACTTAAGTCCTGTTTTGGCAGGGGCAGCCATGGCAATGAGTTCGCTTTCTGTGTTATCCAATGCATTGCGATTAAAACGAGTGAAAATTAAATAAGAAAAAGGCGATATGAAAATATCGCCTTTTATTTTTGAATTAATGTTGTTTCCATAATGGAAGTTGAATCGTGACGGCAAGTCCGCCTAAATTGCTTGATTCAGCCCATACTTTTCCATTGTGCTCATTTACAACATTATAGACAATCGTTAACCCAAGTCCTGTTCCGCCAGTGGCTCGAGTTCTAGTTTCATCGACTCGATAGAATGGCTTAAAGATTTTATCAAACTCTTCTGGTGGTAGGCCTAAGCCATTATCATCTACTCGAATTTGTAGGCAATTATCATCCTGCTCATTTTTATGTAAATCAATGGTTAAGAAAATACGATCTTTCGTATATTTCAGTGCATTTCGAATAATATTTTCAATCGCACTGGTAAGCAAGCTTAGGTTGCCGTAAATCATATGTTTTTCAGGATGTAAAATAGAAATATTGACATCGCAGGCGATCTTGCGCTGCTCAGCTTCAAATAAGGCATCTTTGATCACATCATCCCAAAGCAGATTAATAGGAAATAAATTATGCTCCATTTGAGAATGCATTTGTTGGCGAGAAATGAGTAACAACTCGCTGATCATTTTATCCATTCGTTGTATTTCTTTCTCAATGCGTTTAACTGGTTCAATATCCCCTGTTTGATGACGAACCAGGGCAGTGGAAAGTTGCAAACGCGTCAACGGTGTTTTTAATTCATGAGAAATAGATGAAAGCAGATTGTGTTGGTTTGAAATCAGATTATCAATCGCAATCGACATCTTGTTAAAGCTTTGTCCTACTTCTCGTAATTCTTCTGGACCATGATTTGCTAATTCATTATCAACCTTAAAGTTTCCTAACGCCACGCTATTAGCCGCCTTTTGTAAATTGGTAATAGGTTTGACGATGGTATGCGTAAACCACCAAAGTAAAGGCGTTGTAATAATTAAGGTCAAGAGCAATAAGACCCAAGGGTGGTCAAGCATATACCGTAAAATTTCTTGTTGGCCATTTGCTCGAGACACAAAGAATAATTCGGAGGCTTGGTCGGAATCACCAATATAGACTTTAAAGGGGCCTGCAATTTGAATATCTTTAAAGGTTTTACGTTGTGGTTGGGCAAAGTTACTTGACTCTTGGGCGAACTGAGCAATATGCATTCTTTCTTCACCTAAAGCACCAAAAATTTCTTTTTCCGGCGTCATGATGACAGGACGAGCAGAGTCAAATTTATCGGTTGGAAGCACAGGTACACCTGCGAGTATACCAGTAATTCTATTGTTACGAATAGATTCAACGAGTTTCTTCTGATAGCTCGATATTTCATTTTGATTCAAGTCAGAATATAAGCGGCTGTCAAAATAAGGGAGTGCGACCAAAAGTGCGGTCATGGCAAAGAATGCCAACCAAAAAACGGTAAATGTGCGTATCGTGAGCTGATTTAAGCTGAATTTCTTGATAAGCATTATTCACAAACCAACAAGTAACCACGACCACGTAACGTTTTCAGCCATGGTAAGCCATTGTCTCTTTCTGGGAGTTTTTTGCGCAAGTTTGACATATGCATATCAATCGAGCGATCAAAAGGAGAAAGGTGTTTGCCAAGTACATTCATGCTTAATTCTTCGCGAGAGACAATTTGTCCAGGGCGAAGTACCAGTTTATGAAGTAGAGCAAATTCAGAGCCGGTTAGACCAAGATCTTGACCGTTATAAGAAGCTTGTTGAAGACCAGAATGAAGCACTAAACCACAGAATTCTAATGTATTTTCTTCTGATGAAAGTGCGGTCGAATTTTGTGTATTTTCTTTTTCTGCTGGTGTAGCACGACGTAAAATGGCTTTAATACGAGCAACTAGTTCACGATCGTTAAATGGTTTTGGTAAATAGTCATCGGCGCCGAGTTCTAACCCAAGAACACGATCGATCTCTTCACCACGTGCGGTAAGCATCATCACAGGGACATTTGATGTTTGGCGAATTTTCTTGAGTGTTTCAATGCCGTTTAATACAGGCATCATGATATCTAATAAAACTAACTGGTGGCTTGCATTCAGCTTGTCTAACGCTTCTTGACCATTATTGGCAACTTCAACTTCAAAACCAGTCAGTCGTAAAACTTCAGCAAGTAAATCTGTTAGTTCAATATCATCATCAACTAATAGAATCTTTGACATTTTAATTCCCTTGTAATACAACGAACCTGCTTGATATGACAAGCAGGTGTTATTTTTTAATGATTACCAGAATTTCCACCAGCTTTTCTTACCTGCGTTTTCAGGAGTGCTGATAATAGTATTATTTTCGTCTTGTTTTGCCACTTCAGGTAATGGCTTATCTAATTCAGCACTGCTTACTAAACCATTCTGATCGAATTTTACTGTAAATGTGTGCTGTTCAGGTTTTTGGTAAGAGTGTTGTTGTAAGAACACGTAATACCAAGTTAGGTTACTATAAGGATCGATTAAAACTGGTGTGCCAAGTAAATATTGTACTTGTTGAGCTGTCATGCCTGGTTTAACTTGTGCCACAGTCGCTGCTTCTAAGTAGTTACCTTGTGGAACATCAATACGATAAACAACTTTTTGCACCGTTGAACAAGAAGTTAAACTTAATGCTAAAACAACTGCACCTAAAAATGTTCTTAATTGCATATTTTTTACCTTTTACTGCAAAATTATGTCGAATGATACCGAAACTTTATGATCTTGCCAAATTAATTATCGCACTTTAATGCTTTTTGAAGTTGATCTTTCAGATTTGGTGGTATCCCTTTGATTGTTAAAGTATCTGTAAGTGGATCCCATTCAATACGGTTATTCAATAAATCCGCATCAAAACTTAATGTCACACCTTTACCAGAACCCGAAAATTTCGTTAATGTTTTTAAGGCTGAACGTACTGGCGGAATCGTTTCTTCCAAGCCGTAATCTTGCTCTTCTGTAAAGGTGACAAAAGGGCGCTCGTTTAGAGTCGGTAAATTCGCTGAAAGTTCAGTTAAGGCAATTTCATCACCGCTTGCTAATTGCCCTTTGCAGTACTCAAATACCTGCTTTTTCACGGCTTGGGTTTGTTCTTTGTTCAATTCACCTTGTTCACAGTAGTCACTGACTGCTTGTAATAGGCATTGGTTTTGAACTTGCGGATTTAAACCTTCTTCTGCACCTAAGAAATCCATAAAGAAGTCACTAATTTTACGACCAACACGACCTTTAATGAAGGTGAGATAGCGGTTTGAGTTTGCATTCACTTGCAAATCAGTTAAGTTAATTCGCGCAGCAATATCAAATTGTGTAATATCTAAGTATTCCGTACGACGAATTTCAAGATTTTCGTCAACTAACATGCTGATACGACTATCTAATAGTGCAATGAATAGGTAATCCGTCGCTAAAAAGTTATATTGGCATAGGATAAGTGTACCGCTGTCTGCAAAATTATATTTGCCCAATTCTTGCGCTAATAATTTTGTGGATTGTTGGCTGAAATTTAAAAAGTTGATTTCATTTTCTAATAAACGATTCAGATCTTGTGCAAAGATGGAATTCTCTTGGAAGACACCAAATGCTTTGCCTTTATTTTGATAACCTTGATGTAATTGCAACATCATTTGTTCAACTTCCGGCGTAATGGTGAGAAGTTCATCACGCAACACGCTTTCCATCGTAGTGGTTTCATTTTCAGCGTGCTTAACTAATTGATGTAGCACGATTTGATTAACCGTAATGCTCATAATTTTTTCCTTCGTAAAATTTACCTTAAATTATAACCGCACTTTTTAAGCAAGAAAAAAGAAATTATTCAGATTGGACAAATTATCGGGTATGATATGAGAAGTTTTTTGCATTTAGAACAGGCTTAAATATTCCAAATGGCTCAACATTCAAAGTATTCAGATGGGCAAGTTAATGCCATCATTAATGACATGATTAGCGTGCTTGAAACTCACAAAGCACCCGTTGATCTTTCTCTTATCGCTTTAGGCAATATGGCCAGTAATTTATTGACTACTAGCGTGCCAGCCGCACAGCGTGAAGCTTTAGCTCAAGCCTTTGCCAACTCTCTAATGAATTCGGTAAAAATAAAATAAAATGTTTTGGTTTAAAAAGAGCAAATTCAACGGACGTGAATACCGTGAAGAAACCTCACGAAAAATTTCGTGGGGACATTGGTTTGCTTTTTTTAACATTATCATCGCAATTCTTATTGGCAGTCGTTATGCCTTTCTCATTGACTGGCCAGACACCTTACTCGGTAAAATTTATTTCTTCATCAGCTTATTAGGCCATTTCAGCTTTTGTGTTTTTGCCTTGTATTTGCTGGTTATTTTCCCGCTGAGTTTCATCATCAAAAATCACCGCACTTTCCGTGGCTTAACGGTGATTATTGCGACAATTTGCACCACATTGCTGCTGTTTGATACAGAAGTATTTAACCGCTTTAATATCCACCTTTCTTCTATTGTTTGGAATTTGTTAGTGAACCCGGAAAAGGGCGATCTCTCACGGGATTGGCAAATTTTCTTTGCGCCAATGCCGATTATTTTGCTAATCCAAATGCTTTTCTCCCGTTGGAGTTGGGAAAAATTACGTAGCTTAGAGCGTCAGAAATGGCTGAAGAAAGTTGGATTAGTGCTGACTTCCACGTTTGTCGCGACACACTTAATTTACGCTTGGGCGGATGCATTTTTATATCGTCCGATTACTATGCAGCGTTCAAACTTCCCACTTTCTTATCCAATGACCGCAAGAACCTTTTTGGAAAAACAAGGGTTTATTAATGCGGAAACATACTCACAGCGTTTAGAGCAAGAAGGGCGTTTGGATGCATTAAAAATTGATTATCCGAAAAAAGATCTTCAGTTTGAGCAAGTTGAAAACAAACCAAATATTCTGGTGATTACCGTTTCAGGCTTACGTTATGATGCGCTAACGAGCGAGAAAATGCCTAAATTATTCGAGTTTGCCACAAGCTCTACTCAATTTACAAATCATTACAGCAGCGGCAATACGAATAATGCCGGCTTAGTAGGCTTATTCTATGGACTGAATGCAAATTATACGGACAGTATTTTGAGTAATCACACACCGTCGGTATTAATTAAAAAGCTACAAGACGAGAAATATCAATTTGTTGCTTATTCGTCTACGGCATTTAAAGACAGCTTATTTAAACAAGCCTTGTTCCGTAATGTGAAATTACCTAAAGTGAAAGCCTCTTCGCCAAAAGAAGCGATAAATAGCGTTTTATCTCTCTTAAAAGAGGATAAACCTTGGTTTGCTTATGTGGATTTAGATGTTGCGGATCAAGCGGAAGAAAATTACACCAAATCGCTTGCGGAGATTGATCAACAAATTGATGACACTTTAGCATCAGTTTCCTTAGATAATACGATTGTTATTATTACGGCAGAGCATGGTAAAACGTTTAATAAACTGGATGAAAAAGCACAAGAAAACTATTTCGGTCGTGATGAAATCCAAGTGCCGTTTATTGTTTACTGGAAAGATTTGCCAGTACAAGAAGTGACAAATTTAACAAGCCATACCGATTTATTGCCAGTATTGATGTCATCGATCTTTAAAGTGAAAAATCCAATTTCGGATTATGCACAAGGTCGCAATTTATTTGAGCTTAATGGCGATCCTTGGGTGTTGGCATCAAATTTCCGTTGGAATGTCATTATTCAACCGGATGGCACACAGTATCATATTGATCGCAAAGGAAACTATAAGAAATTTGACCGCACTTATACTGAGCAATCTTCAAGCCGTCCACCACTCGGCTTGTTCTTAGACGTCTTCAAACAAGAGCGTTCTTTTGTCAATAAATAGATAGCTTTTTTGCGCTTAAAATCTTATACTTTGCACTCAGTTGAAAGACTGAAAAGATGTTATTAATTAAAATCTGCGAATTTTTCATAACATTGCAAACAATTCACAATAGACCAGATCCTTATTGGGTTTGCTTTTCAATTAATACACTTCTCGTCTCTCTTTTCCTTTCTTTTTTGGCGGAGTTATTATGAGAAATCACGTTCGTAGCTTTAAAACGTTTATTCGAGACGAAATCATTAAAAAAGGTGGCTGGGTTAATGCTCATGCTCACGCAGATCGTGCTTTTACAATGACACCCGAAAAAATCGGTATTTATCACAATAGTAATCTTCAACAAAAATGGGATTTAGTGGACGAAGTTAAACGTACATCAAGTGTTGATGATTATTACGCCCGTTTCTGTCAATCGATTGAGCTGATGATTTCCCAAGGGGTGACGGCATTTGGTACTTTTGTAGATATTGACCCAATTTGCGAAGACCGAGCTATCATTGCTGCGCATAAAGCTCGTGAAGTCTATAAGCATGACATTATTTTGAAATTTGCCAATCAGACCTTAAAAGGGGTGATTGAGCCAGAAGCACGCAAATGGTTTGATATTGGCTCAGATATGGTGGATATGATTGGAGGCTTACCTTATCGCGATGAGCTTGATTATGGTCGCGGTCTTGAAGCAATGGACATTCTGCTTGATGCGGCGAAGTCTCGCGGCATCATGTGTCATGTACACGTGGACCAATTCAACTCTCCGAAAGAAAAAGAAACAGAGCAGCTTTGCGATAAAACTATCGAACATGGTATGGAAGGTCGAGTCGTGGCGATCCATGGTATTTCTATCGGTGCGCATAGCAGAGAATATCGTTATAAACTTTATGAAAAAATGCGTCAGGCAAAAATGATGATGATTGCCTGTCCAATGGCGTGGATTGATAGTAACCGAAAAGAAGATTTAATGCCTTTCCATAACGCATTGACACCGGCAGATGAAATGATTCCGGAAGGAATTACAGTCGCATTAGGTACGGATAATATCTGTGACTACATGGTGCCACTTTGTGAAGGGGATTTATGGCAAGAATTAAGCTTGCTTGCTGCGGGCTGTCGTTTCCCACATCTTGATGCAATGGTTGATATTGCCAGTATCAATGGACGCAAAGTGTTAGGTTTAGAGCCAGTTTAATCCCTAAATTTGATAAAAGTGCGGTCATAAAATGAAACGTTTTGTGGCCGTTTTTATTTATAAGATAAAACAGAAATAATGTTAATTTAACTGATTTAAAAAAGGACTTTAAGAAAAGTGGTGGGCGATACCGGTCTCGAACCAGTGACCCCCTCCTTGTAAGGGAGGTGCTCTCCCAACTGAGCTAATCGCCCTTAATGCTGTGGATTGGCATTATAAGTATAATGAGATTTCAGTCAATATATTTTTATGAAAAAGCGTCTAGTTGTTGCAAAAATAGGCATAAAATCAGATTTTTTATTTAGAACTCACGCAAGTCGTAGTAAAATAAAGGTAATTTTTGTAAATGAATAGGTTATTAAGAAAATGAAAATTGATCCTCCTTTTGAATTAGATCCGAATGTCAAAGTACGTACGCGTTTTGCCCCAAGCCCAACAGGTTATTTACACGTAGGCGGCGCACGTACAGCCCTTTACTCTTGGTTATTTGCAAAACATAACAACGGTGAGTTTGTACTACGTATTGAAGATACCGATTTAGAGCGTTCTACACCGGAAGCAACAGCGGCAATCATTGAAGGAATGGAGTGGTTAAACCTTGCTTGGGAACATGGTCCTTATTATCAAACCAAACGCTTTGATCGTTACAATCAAGTGATTGATGAAATGATTGAACAAGGCTTGGCTTATCGTTGTTATTGCTCTAAAGAACGTTTAGAAGAATTACGCCATACACAAGAGCAAAATAAAGAAAAACCACGTTATGACCGTCATTGTTTACATGATCACAATCATGCAGCCGATGAGCCACACGTAGTACGTTTTAAAAACCCAACAGAAGGTTCAGTCGTGTTTGATGATGCGGTGCGTGGTCGTATTGAAATCAGCAATAGCGAATTAGATGATTTAATTATTCGTCGTACTGACGGTTCACCAACCTATAACTTCTGTGTAGTGGTGGATGACTGGGATATGGGTATTACTCACGTTGTACGTGGTGAAGACCATATTAACAACACTCCGCGTCAAATTAATATCTTAAAAGCGTTAGGCGCACCAATTCCAGTATATGCGCACGTTTCTATGATTAATGGTGATGATGGTCAAAAACTTTCAAAACGTCATGGTGCGGTAAGTGTGATGCAATATCGTGATGATGGTTATTTACCAGAAGCCTTAATCAACTATCTTGTTCGTTTAGGTTGGGGGCATGGTGACCAAGAGATCTTTACGCGTGAAGAAATGATTAAATACTTCGAATTAGATCATGTGAGTAAATCAGCAAGTGCATTTAACACGGAAAAATTATTGTGGTTAAATCATCATTACATTCGTGAATTACCACCTGAATATGTAGCAAAACATCTTGCATGGCACTATAAAGATCAAGGTATTGATACTTCAAATGGCCCGGCATTAACTGAAATCGTGACGATGCTTGCAGAACGTTGCAAAACTTTAAAAGAAATGGCATCAGCAAGCCGTTATTTCTTTGAAGAGTTTGAAAGTTTTGATGAAGCAGCGGTGAAGAAACACTTTAAAGCAGCGGCGATTGAACCACTTGAAAAAGTAAAAGAAAAATTGACCGCACTTTCTAGCTGGGATTTACATTCTACTCATGAAGCGATTGAACAAACCGCAGCTGAATTAGAAGTAGGGATGGGTAAAGTTGGGATGCCGTTACGCGTGGCTGTAACAGGCTCAGGTCAATCACCTTCAATGGATGTGACATTAGTAGGCATCGGCCGTGAACGCGTGTTAGCGCGTATCCAACGTGCCATTGATTTTATTAAATCTCAAAACGCTTAATATTTAGGCTGATAAGCGGGATTTGATTATTTCAATATTGACAGTTTATCAGCCGAAATTTATCATAGCTTGCGTTATTTGGGGATATAGCTCAGTTGGGAGAGCGCTTGAATGGCATTCAAGAGGTCGTCGGTTCGATCCCGATTATCTCCACCAAATTTAAAACCTTGAAACTTAAAGTGAGTTTCAAGGTTTTTTTCTTTATAACGAATCTACATTTCTTTTAGATAATTCAAGCCTAATCCATTCATTTGCCGCATAATCCAACTTTGTTTTTGACGAACTAACGCACTAGGCTTATTCACTTTATAGATGATAGGGTTTGGTAAAACTGCTGCGAGTAATGCCGCTTCTGATTGCGTTAAATTCTTTGCCGATTTTTTGAAATAATAGCGACTAGCTGCTTCTACGCCAAAGATACCATTACCAAACTCAGCGATGTTTAAATACACTTCTAAAATCCGTTCTTTGGACCAAAAGATTTCCATTAATGCCGTTGTGGGAACTTCTAACCCTTTACGAAACCAACTTTGTCCATGCCAGAGAGCGAGGTTTTTCGCGGTTTGTTGAGAAATCGTTGAAGCACCTCGGGTTCGACGAGATTTTTCATTAAATTTAAAGGCCTTTTGAATCGCCTCAAAATCAAAGCCCCAGTGGTGGGGGAATTTTTGATCTTCAGCGGCAATCACTGCAAGCTGCATATTCGGTGAGATTTCATCAAGACTCACCCAATCATATTTGATTGAATAGCTGAAATCTAACTGTAATAAGTGCCCGATTTTTTGCTGTACCATATAGGCAGAGAAGGGAACAGGGATAAATCGGAAGCAAATGAAAAACGCTAGGATTGCGAGAGAAAAACGCCACGCAACCCGTTGCCAATTTTTTTTCCACCAAGAGGGGCGAAAAAGATGTAAAAGTGCGGTCAGAATTCGCTTAGTTTTTTGCAGCTTGCTCATCGAGTTGGCTTTTCACCCAGTTTATAAAATCCGGATCCATTGTTTTGAGCATATTAGAACCACGCGTAATGGTTGCCGCACTGGTATTGAGATTCTGTTGAATCTCTCGTTGGGAGAGATTTTTATCCAATAACTGAGCCACGATTTGTAAACGCAAACCCACTGCATCGCGCTCATCAGGCGTGAGAAGAAGCGTTAAGAAATCTTGTGCTTTCCCTTGTTCAAATGCGGTTTGCAAGGTTGTGAGGAAAGCATTCCATTGTTCTAAATTGCGACTAATATACATATCAACAATCCTATACTATTAAACTAGTGCGACTAGTATAGCCGATCGTATTCCTCTTTGCTAAAGGTTTGTAATTTTTCTTTGTCTTGTAGGTGTTGATAGTAAAAATCGTAAGTTAATACGTTTTGAACATAACCCCGAGTTTCAAAGAATGGAATGGACGCAATAAATTCATCCATAGCCAATTTGCCATTGGCTCTCGCAAGCCATTTTTCTACACGGCTTGCTCCGGCATTATAGGCAGAGGCGATCAAAATGCGATTATTGGGATATTTAGCATTCAGCTCATTTAAGTGAGCTGTACCGAGTAAAATATTATTAAGCGGTTTGAATAAATCTACCTCACCGTTATAAGGAAGCTGTTGATTTTCTGCTGTTTTTTGTGCAGTACTCGGTAATAACTGCATTAATCCACGTGCATTCGCAGCAGATTGTGCCATTGGATTCCAAGCGCTTTCTTGGCGCGCAATTGCCATGGCGAAGGTTTTGGTTACACGATTATCCACAATAGCTTGAGGTTCCGTTGCGCTGAGGTTCACATTACTGAGGGCAATATCAAAATATTGACTGTAAGCATTTGGTAAGCGTAAGTCGATATAATCCCAAGCTTTTGCAATAATCGAGCCATCTACGCCCAATTCAAACCAATTTTGTTCATTCGCATATTGGCTTAACGCAAGTTGTTTCTCTTGCGGTAATTTTTCCAATAGAGAACGCCAGCGTTGTTTGGCTGCACCTAATCGATCTAATTGGCGTAGTTCTGCAATCTCAGCTAATTCAGTTGCATACTTCTCTTGAATATTGGACTCTTGAGGAATTTTAGGCATTTCTAGTTTGTAAGAATGGCCTAATTTGACCGCAGCCAACATTGGATAAAAACCACGTTCTTTCGATAAAGCTTCTAAGTGTTGTTTTGCATCTTTATCGGATGCTTGAGCGGTTGTTTTAGCTATCCAATAACGCCATTCTTGTTTTTGTTTTGCTTCATCTGAAAGTGCATTTAACCAGGCGAGTAAATCCGTTTTTTGCCAAATAGCTGTACGTAAACGACGCTCAATGAGATTATCTGCATTGAGTTTGAGAAGTTCCTGATCGCGCCATTGGGCAAAATTAGGGCTTTCGTTATCAAAGAAACGACTAATAAAGGCAATTTTCCAATCACGTAATTCCGTTTCATTTAATTGCCAATTTTTTGCCCATTGTTCGTAAAGGGTAAACGTTGGCTCATTCATATTTTCCGGAATGGTTCGTAAATAACGAGCAAAACCTAGCACTACAGCAAATTTATGGATAATTTTATTCGTATTACCATCCATTAATGGGAGGCTCTCAGCGAGTGTTTTCAGATTTGCTGGATTTTTTAAGAGATCCAAATAAAGAGCCAAATCGATATTTACCTGAACATTTTCTTTCGCACCATCAACTTTTTCTAATTCTTTAGCGAGTATTTCGAGACCTTTCGCGTCATTTTTACTAAAAAGCATTTCCGCTTTTTGATAGATTTTCTCTTCAGAGCGTCCACCTTGTGAATACCAAGCCGCCCAGAGTTGCGCATCATTAGGAAGTTCAGCATTATTGAGCCAAAGTTGTTCATATTCAGACAAAATAGCCGATTTATTCTTATCGTTTGATTGGTTTTCTGCTGTTTGATTGGTATTGGCTGCTTCTATTTGATATTTAGCCGTGAGCACGGCAATTTGTGTTTCCAAATTATTTGGCGTGAGTTTAGCGAGCGCTTGAGTATCTTCAGCATTGATGAATAACGTAAAAATGCTTTGTTCTAATTTTCCACGTAGAAAATGAGAGGCATACTGCTGAATAAATTGTTCAATGTCTGTTCGCAATGCATTTACTTCTTCACGAGGCGTATCGCGATTAACGGTTTTTACACGCGCATCTAAATAAGCCGCCATAGCATCAGTTTGCAATGGATAGCCTTTTAAGGAATCAATCAAACTCAGGAATAACTTCGCATTATTAGAAACATGATTATTTTTGACCGCACTTTTTAGGAGCGATTCTAATTGCAGAAAAGTCGCGCGTTGTTCAATCAACTTTAATTCATGAGCGTGCTGTTGCTGTGCCCATTTGGCTTGTTCTTCTGCAAGGTTAATTTGTGGCAGAGTTTCATTTTTGCTTTTATGGGAATGCTGATTAGCCAAAGCTGAGCCTGAAAGTGCGGTTAAAATTAATAACGAAATTGTCGTGTGTTTAAGTGCTCGCATAGGAGATTCCATATAAAGAGAAAGACGGATATTTAGATCCGTCTTTGAGTGTAGAGTTCGTTTTATTTAGAAAACTTTTTTGAAAGGCTTCACAATCACATCACCGTAAACGCCCGCTTCTACGTAAGGATCTTGTGCCGCCCAGTCTTTTGCTGCAGACAGATTTTCGAATTGAGCAATCACAGTCGAGCCTGTAAAGCCAGATTCACCTGGATTTTCATCGTCAATGGCTGGATTGGGACCTGCTGTTAATAAGCGACCTTCTGCTTGTAATTGTTTTAAACGAGCAAGATGTTGCTCACGTACCGAAAGACGTTTTTCTAGAGAGCCAGGAACATCTTGGGCAAAAATTACGTAATACATCATTTCTCCTTTTAACAATTTAATTGTAATTCTTCGATAGAGGCTAATGCGCGTTCCAGTTCAAGATTACCTTCACGTGGAATAGCGCGAGATTTGCCGTCTTTTCCAACCGCGACAAAGGTAAATACGGCATCTGTCACGCAGTAACGTTCCCCAATTGGTTCGCTCGCAACTTTTTTCACCCATACTTCTACCTTGATTTTAATAGAAGAGCGACCCACACTGAGACATTGGCCGTAACAACACACCACGTCACCGACGGCGATAGGCTTAATGAAATTCATACTTTCTACAGCAACGGTAACGACACGACCATGAGCAATTTCTTTTGCTAGAATTGCTCCGCCCATATCCATTTGTGACATAATCCAGCCACCGAAAATATCACCGTTAGCGTTGGTGTCTGAAGGCATCGCTAAAGTACGTAATAATAATACGCCTTTAGATTGACGACCGTCTTTATCGATAAGATTTGAAACCATTATTTGTCCCCGTCATTTTTTTGATCATCTTTAGGTAAGTAACGGTAAATATAAGCACCGCTGACGATTGTTGCAACAAAGGTCATACCAAGTAAACCAAAAGATTTGAAATCAACCCAAGCATCTTCAGACATATTTTGGCTGATATAAATATTTACAAGCATACACAGAATGAAAAATCCTGCCCAGCCTACATTCAATTTGTTCCACACATTATCCGGTAATTGGATTTCTTTGCCTAATAACTTTTTCACCAGTGGCGTATTGAATTGGAATTGTGCAACCAATAACACAATGGCAAAGAGAGCATTAATAATGGTGACCTTCCATTGTAGATATTTGATTTCATTAAAATAAGCAGTAAGCAATCCAAAAAAGATGACAGCAATCGCCATGATTTTTTGTTGTTTCTCAATTACACCATATTTTAGTTTTAGCACTATCATTTGAACAATGGTTGCAATTACTAATACGATCGCAGCATCACGCACACCAAACATTTTGTAGGTGATGAAAAAGAGAACAAGAGGAATAAATTCAAGAAGTTGTTTCATATTATGCCTTCATAAATAAGCTGTAAAAACGGTAAGTAAATACCAAAATAAACATTTGAAATAATGCAGCCAAAATGCCAACGAGAGCACTTAAAAATGATGAACCTAAGATTGCACCAACGGTATTAACCACTAAAGGAAGAAGTAAATAAGTGAGCAAGGCATAAATAATTAGTACGCCATTACGCTTAATACCTGCACGCCATACTTGTAAAGCACTTTGCCCGATAGATTGATTGGACGCAATGTAATGTACAGGCGATAAGCACAGGCGAACAAAGAAAAATAAACCAAATACCATTGAAACAAAGGCTAGAGGGGAGAGGGCATTTTTGCTTAAAAATGAGCTCATAACATCAGCAAGGCCAAATAAAAGTGGCAAACTCATAAAAATATCTAAAACGACCACACCTAAAAAACGGCGCAATGTCAGCATGAGACCTTGATTAATCGGATTTTCATTTTGCTGACTAATATGATGAATAGTTGCAATGCCGAAGGTTGCAATAAAAGACATCAACAATTGTTGGAATAAAAAAGATCCAATCAGTGCAGTTGGCTCTACTTTGCTTAATGCATCAATAATGTCTTGTTGTGATGGATTAGGATTATCACCCAAACTCGGCATTGGGACACTGACTAATGCACTAATTAATTGTGAAACGACGAAAATCCCAACGAAAATCAGCACCGTTTTTCGCTGATTACGCATAAAGTTGAGGCTATCTTGAAAAATCTGAGTAAAGTTAATTGGCATATTATATCCCACAATAATAAAACCCCGATTATACAGGGTTTATTGTTTTTTTCATAAAATCAGATTGTTTAATGGTGATTTGAGTCACTCTTTTCAAGATCGCATATTGCTTTACTCATTAGCGTAACCATTCTGTGGTAACGGCTTTCCGTCTAAATAAGCTTGATTTTCAATGAGTTTTAACCGCTCTTCGACAAACCATTTAATCACTAAAGGATAAATGTGATATTCCTGTTCACGAGTTCGAAGCTCTATCTCCTCGACGGTATCACCAGGGAAAATAGGCACTTTAGCTTGTAATACAATAGCGCCTCCATCGATCTCTTCATTGACAAAATGCACGGTTGTACCGTGTTCGCTGTCTCTATTCTCAAGTGCTCTTTGATAAGTATCTAATCCAGGATATTTTGGTAGAAGGGAAGGATGAATATTTAAAATTTTCCCAGCAAAACGTTGTGTAAATGGTTTAGTTAAGATTTTCATATAACCAGCTAACACAATGAGATCAACACTGAGATCTTCTAAATAATCACCGATAGCCTTATCCATATCGAGATTGGACGTAAAATCTTGACGTAAAAAAACGCGGTTAGGAATGGCCGCACTTTTAGCGCGTTCTAAGCCAAATGAATCGATTTTATTACTGATGACAGTCACAATCTTTCCTGGAATAAATCCAGTTTGACAAGCCTCAATTATTGCTTGAAGAGTTGATCCTTGCCCTGAAATCAGGACGGCAATTTTTTTCATATTATTCTACATAAAAGAAGGGCGAACCTTTCATTCTGAAATTTTCGCCCTGAAATGGAAAATTGAAATTATTTAATAATAACTTGTGGTTCGTTATCTGTCGCACTTTCGATATGGCCGATCAACCATGCATTTTCACCGGATTGTTTTAAAATTGCTAAAGCGGTTTCCACTTGCGATTGCGGTAATGCAATCACCATACCCACGCCACAGTTGAATGTGCGATACATTTCATAGGTTTCAATGTTGCCTTTTTCTTGTAACCATTTGAACACCGGTTGCCATTCCCAGCTACTTTCATCAATAACCGCTTTTGTATTTTTCGGTAATACACGAGGGATATTCTCCCAGAAACCGCCACCCGTTAAGTGCGCAATAGCATGGACTTCGGTTTGTTTGATTAACGCGAGAACAGATTTTACATAGATTTTTGTCGGAGCAAGCACTTGTTCACTTAATGGACGACCATCTAACTGTTCAGTGGCTGGATTTACGCCAGCAACATCAATGACTTTACGAATTAAAGAATAACCGTTTGAATGTGGACCACTTGAACCAAGTGCAATTAAGGCATCTCCCACTTTAACTTGGCTACCATCAATGATTTCTGATTTTTCGACCACTCCCACACAGAAACCTGCTAGGTCATAATCGCCAGCGTGGTACATGCCCGGCATTTCGGCAGTTTCGCCACCCACTAATGCACAACCAGATTGTACACATCCTTCAGCGATGCCTTTGACTACATCTGAAGCAACATCCACATCAAGTTTTCCTGTAGCATAGTAGTCTAAGAAGAATAATGGCTCTGCACCTTGTACGACTAAATCGTTAACACACATTGCAACCAAATCAATACCGATGGTATCGTGTTTTTTTAAGTCAATAGCTAAACGTAATTTGGTGCCTACACCGTCAGTACCTGATACGAGGATAGGTTCTTTATATTTGCCCGGAATAGCACATAATGCACCAAAGCCGCCTAATCCGCCGATGACTTCAGAACGAGTGGTTCGTTTCACGTGTGGTTTAATACGTTCAACTAATTCATTACCGGCATTAATATCCACGCCTGCATCTTTATAACTTAATGATGGTTTGCTCACAATGTTATCCTATATTTTTAGGTTAAATGATAAAACGGCGTGATTGTATCAGATTAAGCAAACGTTTGCGATAGTGATTTAATTGGGTTTTAACTAAAAAAAAATAACCGCACTTTATTTTAAAGGATAAAGTGCGGTTATTTTTTAACGTGTTTTTAGCGATTCGCTAATTCAAAAATCATCGCTTCAGCTTGGCAGCTAAATGTAAAGCTAGCTGTTAAATTTGCGCCATTTTCAGTTTCTGTGATTTCACTTTTAATCTCGCAAGGATCGCTTTCTGTTTTGCGAGCTTTTTCAATGAAACGATTAAGTGCAGCTTCAGCTTCAGCTTTATTCGCATAGGTTTGATGAATATCAACAGAACAATCTGAACCGTCAATAATCGTACCCACATCAACACAACTACAAGTGAGAGATTCTTCTGCTTTGCATGTTACTGTCATAGGATTTCCTTATTTAAAATTAAGATTGGTTCTATTCTAGCATTTTTAAAACGCTCTGCCAAAGTAGCCACATTTTTTTAATTTAAATATCATTTATTTATCACTGGTCGGAACACTTTAAAATTAATCTAAAATAATTTGCACTCCATTTATTGGAGTTTTAGAATCTCGCGGTTTTTTTCATTATTATTAATAACAAAAGGTTCCAAATGAGAAAATTTAATAAAACGCTATTAGCAATGACTACATTGTTAGCAGCAAGCGGTGCAAATGCTGCCGCATTCCAATTAGCAGAAGTTTCTACATCAGGTCTTGGTCGTGCTTATGCAGGTGAAGCAGCAATTGCTGATAATGCTTCAGTGGTTGCAACGAACCCTGCATTAATGAGCTTATTCAAAACCAATCAATTCTCTGTGGGTGGCGTTTATGTAGATTCTAAAATTCACATGAGTGGTCCAGTTACAGTTAATGCGCTAGGTCGTACTGTTGCAGTAGGTTCTGCAGATCATAACAGTGTTGTTCCAGGTTCATTGATCCCGAATATGTATTTTGTAGCACCAATTAATGACAAATTTGCCATTGGTGGTGGTATGAATGTGAATTTTGGATTAAAAAGTGAATATGAATCAGATTACAACGCGGGTGTATTCGGTGGTAAAACCGATTTAAGTGCGATTAACCTAAATTTAAGCGGTTCATATCGTGTCTCTCAAGGTTTAACTGCTGGTGTGGGTTTAAATGCAGTTTATGCTAAAGCAGAAATTGAGCGTCGTGCTGGTATTTTAAGTGATGCGGTGAAAAATGTTGCACCATTAGTTCCTGCATTAGTGAGAGCTGGACGAATTTCACCAAACGCAGCTGCTTCTTTAGCAAAATTACAAGGTGTGAATAAAGAAACTGTATTAACCAACTTACAAGATAAAAATGCATGGGGTTTCGGTTGGAATGCAGGTTTAATGTATGAGTTCAACGAAAATAACCGTGTTGGTTTAGCCTATCACTCAAAAGTTGATATTGACTTTGAAGATGATAATGCTGTGAGTGCAGGTCGTACTATTCGTGGGCAAGGCCCTGCTGCAGGTGGGTTAACATTACACTTACCCGATTATTTAGAATTATCAGGTTTCCACCAAGTTACAGATAATTTGGCATTACACTACAGCTACAAATTTACACACTGGAGCCGTTTCAAAGAGTTACACGCAACCTTTAATGACGGTGAGCTTGCTTTCCACAAAGATGAAAAATATCGTAGCAATTCTCGTTATGCATTAGGTGCAACCTATAATGTAAATGACAAATTAACGCTTCGTGCCGGTATTGCTTATGATGAGGCTGCAGCACCAACAGAGCATGCAAGTGCATCTATTCCAGATACTGATCGTATGTGGTATAGCGTAGGGGCAACTTATAAATTTACCCCTAATCTTTCTATTGATGCAGGCTTTGCACACTTACGTGGTAAAAAAATTCACTTTACCGAAAGCCAATCAATTGGTGGCTTAGCGACAGTAACAGCGAATTATACCTCTAAAGCAAGTGCTAACCTTTACGGTTTAAACTTAAACTACAGTTTCTAATTTGTAAAAAATTTAGCATAATACGCAGCACACCGAATGCATGTTCGGTGTGCTTTTTTCTTATACCACTCCATAAAAAACGAGAGAAAAATGACCGCACTTTTTTATGCTTACATGGACTCACCAATTGGTCGGTTATTAATGCTTTCTGATGGTGAAAATCTCACAAATTTAGATTGTGAATTAGAACAAACCACGCCAAATCCAAATTGGATTTTACGAGACGATTTACCGCTTTTTAAAAAAGTACGCTATGCTTTAATGCGTTATTTTAATGGCGAGCCAGAAAGTTTCTCCGATATTCCTTTATCGCCTAAAGGTACCGAATTTCAACAAGCGATTTGGACAGCATTGCGTCAAATTCCTTATGGAAAAACAGCGAGTTATGGTGGATTAGCAGAAAGCATTAATAACCCTAAGGCGGTGCGAGCCGTTGGCGGTGCGGTAGGGAGTAATCCCATTAGTATTATCATTCCATGCCATCGTGTATTGGGGAAAAAATGTGAAATCACTGGTTTTGGTGGTGGATTGCCGGCAAAACGCTTTTTATTGAAACTAGAAAATATTCCTTACATCGACAAAGGCGTAGAATACGTTAAACCGAAATTATTGAAGAAATACCACGAATGATCCCACAAACCGAACAAGCCTTATTAGAAAAAGCACAATCTATTGCGGGGTTAACCTTTGGTGAACTTGCAGATGAATTAAATATACCCGTTCCGCCTGATTTAAAACGCGATAAAGGTTGGGTTGGAATGTTGCTTGAAACCGCTTTGGGGGCAACTGCTGGTAGTAAAGCAGAGCAGGACTTTTCCCATTTAGGCATCGAATTAAAAACCTTACCCATTAATGAAGCTGGTTTTCCGTTGGAAACCACGTTTGTGAGCCTTGCGCCTTTGGTGCAAAACTCAGGAGTAAATTGGGAAAATTCGCACGTTTGTCATAAATTATCGAAAGTCTTGTGGATTCCTATTGAAGGTAGTCGAGACATTCCTTTGCGTGATCGCCATATTGGTCAGCCTATCTTATGGCAACCTTCGGTTGAACAAGAACATCAATTACGCCAAGATTGGGAAGAGTTGATGGATTATATTGTGCTCGGAAAGTTAGATCAGATTACGGCGCGTATTGGTGAAGTCATGCAGCTGCGTCCAAAAGGCGCCAATAGTAAAGCCATTACGAAAGGCATTGGAAAAAATGGGGAAGTGATTGATACCTTGCCACTGGGCTTTTATTTACGGAAAGAATTTACGGCAGGCATTTTAAACGCTTTTCTTAATCATAAAAATGGGTGAATCATCACCCATTTTTTATTTCTCTTCATTTTGAAAAACACGGAAAAATCCCACCGCACTTTGTAAAGTCTCTCCATAAAAAATGAGAGGAATACGATTTCGTTGCCAAGGCGGAACACCGAGCTCTTGCCAAATTTTTTTTATGGTTTCAGCAGGGCGATTATGTTGGCGTTTTACTTTGCCAGTATAAGCAAATCGTATTTGAATCGGTTCTTGTGTGTCGACAAGTTGAACCTGTTTGTCATTCCAATTGACTAAAATGCCTGTCGCATTGTGAGTTGCATAAATCGATCCAAGATTATCAGGTAAGGTAATCTGTTGATTTAACGGTATATCAAGACAAGTTTGCGACAAATCAGTGAATTTTCCTGTTAAATAGAGACATTGTTGATAACGGCGAATAATATGTTCCCCAAGTTGAAATAGTGGAGAGGCATCCGCTTTAGCCTTAATCACATCATCAATAATATGCATTAATTGAACCTGTGTTGGCATAGCAATCTGATTTTTAGCCAGCCACATTCGCAAAAGTGCGGTTTGTTTTTGCGATGAATAGTCTAGAAAGTTTACGAGCGAAAACTGTTTTTGATCCTCAAGAATGTGCTGCTCAAAGCAGGTCTGTAATAATTCATTAATCAGTTGCTGTTGCTCAAAACAATGTTGTGCGGCATGCTGAACTGCATAATCAAAATGTCCCCAACGTTGGCGTAATTCAGGGAAAATTTGGTTGCGTAAAAAATTGCGATCGTAATGATTATCTTGGTTGCTTTCGTCTTCGACCCAAGACAGATTTTCTTGTTGAACATAATTTTCTAATTCATTACGGCTAAAAGAAAGGAGTGGGCGTAGAATAGGCATCCCGAACAATTGACTTTCTTTCTGCATAGCACCCAAACCTTGTAATCCCGCGCCTCGTTTTAGCGCCAGGAAAAAAGTCTCAGTTTGATCATTTAAATGATGTGCAGTGATCAGATATTCATCTGGCTGAATATGTTTTAAAATCGCCTGATAACGGGCTTTTCTAGCGCCAGCTTCAATGCCATCATGCATTTCCACTTTGACTTTTTCAATAATAAGTGGAATCTCAAATTGTTTACAGAGTTGTTGGCAATGAGCCGTCCAAGTATCCGCATTCGGGCTTAATCCGTGATGGATATGGATAGCTCGCAGGCTTAAGTGCGGTCGTTTTTCGATGAGTTTTTTAACTAAAGAAAGCAGTGCAGTTGAATCCAAACCACCGCTAAAAGCGATAAGAAGCTTATTGGCGGTGGTTGGAATTAGTGCTTGGAATAATGAGAAAAGATCCATTAGGCAACTTTAACAGCTTTGTAGTTTGTGCTTGGATTTAAGATCTCAAAACGTGCAGCAATAGGTTGGAGTTCGTAAGATTTCAAATCAAAGGTGGTTTTCATTACGCCTGCAACAGCATTATTCATTTTTTCAAAAGCTTCAACATCGTTGCCACAGTTTAAGTAATGCGCCAAGAAAGTACCTGCAATTAAATCACCCACACCAACAGGTTCAAAGTTGAATTTGTAAAGCGGACGACTTAAATGCCATACACCTTCAGGTGTCGCCATAATGATTTCAAAGGTATCAGGATCATTTAATTTACCAGCTTTACCTAAGTGTTTAACCAACACTTTTTTCACACCTTTGGCAACTAACGCATTAGCTGCTTTGAGCACATCTTCAAACGTATTGATAGGGAAATCAGAAAGTGTACGAAGTTCGGAAAGGTTTGGTGTCATAATATCCGCACGTGGAATGGCTTTTTCAATTAATCGTTCACGTACGCCATCGGCGACCACGCAGACTTTTTCGGCATTTGGCATAACGGGATCGCACAAGTAAAGTGCATTTGGGTTACGTGCTTTGATTTTTTCTAAAGCATAGATAATTTTGTCAACTTGCTCAGCTGAACCTAAATAGCCAGAAAGCAATGCATCACATTCTTGCAGTTTTCCAATGGCATCTAAACCGTTAGCAATTTCACCAATCTGTTCTTGTGGAATCACCATACCTGTCCATTTGCCATATTGGGTGTGGTTAGAGAATTGCACGGTATTGAGTGCCCACACATCCACGCCTAATAACTGCATTGGAAAGGTGGCGGATTTATTACCGGCAAAACCATAAACCACGTGAGATTGGATTGCTAATACATTTTTCATTTTAAACTCCTTTTACGTTATTTTTATTTTAGCATTGATGCATTTTCTGGCATCCATGTACTATTCTTTAAACACAAAAAAGAGCGGTTAAATTAACCGCTCTTTTTATATATTATTAACAATAGCCATAAGACATTAAACGTTCGTAACGTCTTTCTAATAAGCCATCTTTGTCAAAGGTATCTAATTCGTTTAATTCTTCAACGAGACATTGTTTTAAATTACGTGCCATTTCATGATAATTACGATGCGCACCACCTAATGGTTCTGGAACGATATTATCAATTAAACCTAACTCTTTTAAACGAGTTGCGGTTAAGCCCATGACTTCGGCTGCGGTTGACGCTTTTTCTGCGCTTTTCCATAAGATAGAAGCACAGCCTTCTGGTGAGATAACAGAATAGGTTGAATATTGCAACATATTCACTTTGTCGCCCACACCAATGGCTAATGCACCACCGGAACCGCCTTCACCGATTACCGTACAGATAACAGGCACTTTTAAGGTAGACATTTCACGTAAGTTACGAGCAATGGCTTCAGATTGACCACGTTCTTCCGCACCGATGCCCGGGTAAGCCCCTGGTGTGTCGATAAAGGTAATGATAGGTAAGTTAAAACGCTCCGCCATTTGCATTAAGCGTAACGCTTTGCGATAGCCTTCAGGTGCTGGCATACCAAAGTTACGTGTTACTTTATCTTTTACTGTACGACCTTTTTGGTGACCGATAATCATTACCGAACGACCATCTAAACGAGCAAGACCACCTACGATTGCTTTATCATCTGCAAAGGCACGATCGCCTGCAAGTTCTTGGAAATCAGTAAAAATATGTTCGATATAATCAAGCGTGTATGGACGATTTGGGTGACGTGCCATACGAGAAACCTGCCATGCATCAAGATTTGCAAAGGTTTTTTTGGTTAATTCATCGCTTTTCTTTTGTAAGCGTTTAATTTCATCGTGTAAATCAATTTTGTCATCAGATGCTGAACGTAGCGCTTCAATTTTGGCTTCAAGTTCAGCAATAGGTAATTCAAAATCTAAATATTCTTGGCTCATTTCTTATCCTAAAATATCGTCAAAAGTTGCCCGCACTTTATCAAGATTTAAGGTGCGGTGCAAATGGTTTTCACTGGTTGGAGCGGATTATAAATATTCCTTTTTTAGTAATGATAACAAAAACAAAAATGCGGAACAAATCACGACAGAAGGACCTGCCGCTGTATCATAAAAGGCAGAAAGGAATAACCCGCCAATGACGGAAAGCATACTGATTAAAATCGCAATAAATACCATTTGTTCAGGCGTTTTAGCAAAACGTCTAGCTGTTGCGGCAGGAATAATTAAGAGCGATGTAATAATCAGGGCTCCGACAAACTTCATACTTAATGCAATTGTCAGTGCGGTCAAAATCATTAAGATAAATCGCATTTTTTTAATGTTAATGCCTTCTACTTGGGCAAGTTCAGGCGAAACGGTGGTGGAGAGTAAGGCTTGCCAGAAGTAAAGCAGTGTGCCTAATACAATGATTACGCCAGCACCAATATAAGGTAAATCGTTAAAATTAATGGCGAGTAAATCCCCAAAAAGATAACTCATTAAATCGACTCGGACATTTTTAAGTAAGCCAACCGTAACCACACCAAGGGAAAGACAACTGTGTGCGATAATGCCTAAAAGGGTATCCACTGAAAATTGCGTGTTACTTTCGAGCCAAACCATTAATACGGCAAGAATAATCGTCAAAATTACAATGGCAACATAAGGATTAATTTGTAGGAAAATCCCTAACGCCACACCAAGCAAGGCCGAGTGGGAAAGGGTATCACCAAAATAAGCCATTTTACGCCACACCACAAAAGCACCCAGTGGTGCGGTAATTAAGGAAAGCAGTAAGCCCGTAAGCAAGGCGGGAAATAAAATCTCAAACATGATTTTTCCTTATTGTTGGCATTCAGATGGATTGGCACTGCAACTACAAACATCACCGTGCATATTATGATGATGATTATGATGGTGCGTATAAAAGCCCACATTTTGTGAGATTTGGTTGCCCCAAAGGCGTATAAATGTTGGATCATTCGATAAACTTTCGGGTGTGCCGGCACAGCGAATATGTTGATTGATGCACAACACTTCTTTACTGTCCGCCATCACGATATGCAAATCATGGGAAACCATTAAAACCGCACAATTTAAGGCTTGTTGAGTACGGTGAATCAGCTGATAAAGTTCAGCTTGACCATTAATATCGACCCCTTGAGTTGGTTCATCTAGCACCAGTAAATTGGGTTTGTTCAAAATCGCACGAGCTAATAACACGCGTTGCATTTCCCCACCTGAGAGTTTTTGCATATTATTTTTTCTCAAATGAGTGATAGAGAGTTGCTCAAGTGCGGTTGATATTTCTTGCGTTTTAACCCCTTTTTTGAGTGCCAGAAAACGCTCAACCGTCATTGGTAAGCTGTGATCGAGGTGAATTTTTTGTGGGACATAGCCAATTCTGACATTGGTGCTATAAATCACCTCACCGGATGTCGGCGGTTGTAATTTTAATAAGGTTTTCAAGAGGGTCGATTTCCCCCCACCATTTGGGCCTACAATGGTGATAATTGAATTAGGATAAATGCTGAAATTAATATCCCGTAATGCTGTCTTTTGTTCAAAGACCACATTGATATTTTTCAGTGTAATTAATGGTGTGGGTTGGGCTGGTTGAATGGCGCGAATTTGCATAATTCCCCCTTTAAAAATAGCTCAATAAAATAGCTCATTTCCTTATTTTTCTCAAGAAATTCCGACTATGCCTAATATTTAGGCATAAGATTTGACATTTTTAGGGTAAAATGAATTTTTCCCAGAGTTTGTAGTCTGAAGAGCGAAAAGCTTTTTATTCATTTTAAAGGTATCTATTTTGCAACACGTTAAATTAGCTAGAGATCGACGGAAAAGAAAATCCCGCCTAAAAGCAGCGATTTTTTTTGCCGCACTTTTGCTTATTTTAACGGGAATTTTCCTCGCCTTTAAAGATACCGCTGACTATGATCCTTCTCTGCAAAGTAATCTTGAGCCAGAGATGGTGGATAACGTTCAATATCAATCCCTTACACCTGAAAAAACAGAATCTGATAAGTCTCAACCTCAAGCAGGTGAACACCCTGAAGCGAAACAACATGCGAATACGGAAGATGCAACTTCTTACGATGATGATCTTCAAGCCAAAGATGATGAAGTGGATGAAATTAAACCGCAGTTTGATGAGCTAACTGATTTACCAAAAGATGCGCAAGATGCGCTCAGCGGTATTTTAGATGTAGCTGATCAGGCATTGCGTATTACCGATCAATTTAGTCATACCGTGGTGCGTGGTGATTCCTTAAAAGACGTGTTAGAGCTTTCAGGTTTAGAAGATGATACGGCGAAGAATTTAATCGCCGAATATCCTGAATTAAAAACCTTGCGTGCAGGTCAGCAGTTCTATTGGATTTTAGATAAAGAAGATCAACTGGAATATTTAAACTGGCTGGTGTCTGAAAAAGAAGAACGCATTTATGAACGCACGGAAGACGGTAAGTTTAAACGCCAAATTCTAGAGAAGAAAAGTATCTGGAAGAAAGAGGTGCTAAAAGGTACGATTAACGGATCTTTTGCATCAAGTTTGCGTGATTTAGGTCTGGATGGTCGTCAAATCAGCCAGTTAAGCTCTGCGTTACAGTGGCAGGTAAGCCTTCAAAAACTCAGTAAAGGCACCAAATTTGCGATTTTAGTATCACGTGAATATTTAGGTGATAAATTAACCGGTCAAGGTAACGTTGAAGCGATTCACATTATGACAGACGGTAAGAGCTATTATGGCATTCAAGCCGCTAATGGTCGTTACTACGATAAGCAAGGGGAAACCCTTGGTAAAGGCTTTGCACGTTATCCATTGCAACGTCAAGCGCGTATTTCGTCACCATTTAACCCAAATCGCCGCCATCCAGTAACGGGACGTGTTCGCCCACATAAAGGGGTAGACTTTGCTGTTGCACCAGGTACACCAGTTATTGCACCAGCTGATGGTGTGGTGGAAAAAGTGGCTTATCAGGCCGGTGGTGCAGGACGTTATGTGGTGATACGTCATGGTCGTGAATATCAAACGGTGTACATGCATTTAAGTCGTGCTTTAGTTCGAGCAGGGCAAGCTGTGAAGAAAGGGGAGCGTATCGCATTAACAGGGAATACGGGGATCTCAACCGGCCCACACTTGCACTATGAGTTCCATATTAATGATCGTGCGGTGAACCCGCTAACAGTTAAATTGCCGGGTACCAGCAGTGGAATGGCAACGGCAGAACGTAAACAATTCTTAGTGCGCGCCAAAGAAGCGGAAAGAATGTTAAGATTCTAGAAAGTAAATTGCGGTCAAATTTGACCGCATTTTTTATAGGCATAAAAAATTAACTTAAAACTAACCGCGCTTCATCTTTTCTCTTTTTCCTCAATATGCTATTCTCTTTGCATTTTAGAATTATTCTCATTTATTATGATTAAGCGACGTTATCTGATTTTTCTGTTGATCGTGCTTTCCTTTGTTTCACTTTTTCTCGGGGTAAGTACAGTTAATTTGCAAGGGTTACTGAATTTTGAAGGTAATCAATGGCAGATCTTTCTAATCAGCCGCGTGCCTCGCTTAATCAGTATCTTGATTGCAGGTGCATCCTTAAGTATTTGTGGTTTAGTGATGCAGCAACTCAGTCGAAACCGATTTGTTTCACCTACCACTGCGGGCACAATGGACAGCGCACGATTAGGCATTTTAATGGCCATGCTGTTTTTCCCAACAGCTTCAATGTTGTTAAAAACCACTATTGCAGTCATCGTGTCTTTCCTTGGAACATTGTTATTTATGACGATTCTGTCCCGTTTGAAATTCAAGGACACGATTTTTGTGCCTTTAGTGGGTATTATGTTCGGTAATATCATCAGTTCAATTACTGCCTTCATCGCTTACAAAGAAGATTTATTGCAAAACTTATCCGGGTGGCTACAAGGGGACTTTTCTCTTGTGATGTCAGGCCGTTATGAATTGTTGTATTTCAGTATTCCTACACTCATCGTGGCTTATTTATTTGCGCATCGTTTTTCTATTGTTGGGATGGGGAAAGATTTTGCGGTTAATCTAGGTCTAAATTACAACCAAGTACTTTATCTCGGTCTGCTCATTGTGGCAGTGGTGTCTTCGATTATTATCGTATCTGTTGGCGTGATCCCTTTCTTAGGGTTAATTATCCCGAATATCGTCACACTTTATTTGGGTGATAACTTGAAGAAAGTGTTATCTCATACCGCCTTATTAGGTGCGGTATTTGTCTTATTCTGCGATATTTTAGGGCGAAGTGTAATTTATCCTTATGAGATTTCTATTAATGCCGTAGTTGGTGTATTTGGCAGTGGTATCTTCTTATTTTTATTATTAAAGCGGTATAGAAATGGCTAAGAAATCTTCTTCTCAACTGATTGTATTGTTGTTGTTAGCCATTTTTTCTCTTGCACTTTATTTAGGCTACAACTTACCAAACCGTTGGCAATATGCCTTGGAAAATCGTGCCTTATCCTTAATTGCGATTGTGATTACAGGTGCGGCAATTGCACTCGCTACGATGATTTTTCAAACGGTTGTGAATAACCGAATTCTCACGCCGAGTATTTTGGGTTTAGATTCGCTGTATTTGCTGATTCAAACAACGATTATTTTCCTTTTTGGTTCAAGCACATTGCTTTCCATGAATTCGATTGCATTGTTTGTCTTGTGTACGGGATTAATGATGGCGTTCTCATTAGTGCTTTATCACTTCCTATTTAAGAAAGAAAACCAAAATATTTTCTTCTTATTGCTTGTTGGGATTATTTTCGGCACCTTCTTTGGTAGCTTAACGACATTTATGGAAGTGTTGATTGACCCAAATGAATTCCAGATCGCACAAGATATTGGCTTTGCAAGTTTCAACCGAATCAATACACAAATCTTGTGGGTCGCATTGGCCATTTTAGTCGCGACCATTGTTTTCAGTTTGAAATATTGGCATTGCTTTGATGTGTTGGCGTTAGGGCGAGAAAATGCCATTAACTTAGGTATCGATTATCAAAAGACCTTAAAAGTCCTATTAATTCTTGTAGCAATTTTAACGTCAGTTTCGACCGCACTTGTTGGCCCACTGACTTTCCTTGGGTTATTAGTGATGAACGTGACCTTTGAATTTATTCGTGATTATCGTCACAAGGTACTCATTCCTGCCGGAATGTTAATTTCCATCATTACCTTGGTTTTAGGGCAATTATTAGTGACCCATATTTTTACGTTCCGCACGACATTAAGCATCATCGTTAATTTTGTCGGCGGTGTGTACTTTATTTATTTGTTATTAAGAGCAAACAAAAAATGGCAATAGAAATTCGCAATATTACTAAAAGTTACGGAAGCAAAAAGGTGGTGGATAATGTGTCCGTTACCATTCCTACGGGGAAAATTACGTCTTTTATCGGGCCGAATGGCGCGGGGAAGAGTACGGTGCTGTCTATTATGAGCCGTTTGTTGAATGCTGATAGTGGCGAGATCTATCTCAACGGTGAATTGCTCAATCGTAAGAAAAGTAGCGATATTGCGAAACAACTTGCGATTTTAAAGCAAACGAACAACATTAATTTGCGTCTAACTATTGAAGATTTAGTCGCTTTTGGGCGTTTTCCTTATTGCAAAGGAAACTTAACCCAAACTGACCGCACTTTTATTGATAATGCCATTGCCTATATGAATTTAGATGATATTCGTCACCAATATATCGATAGTTTAAGTGGTGGTCAGCGACAACGTGCTTATATTGCAATGACGCTTGCACAAGATACCGATTATATTTTGTTGGATGAACCATTAAATAATCTGGATATGAAGCATTCTGTGCAGATCATGCAAGTTTTGCGTAAATTAGCGACAGAACTCAACAAAACCGTGGTGATTGTGATTCATGATATTAATTTCGCCTCTTGTTATTCAGACTACATTGTTGCCATGAAAAATGGAAAATTAGTGCACCAAGGCGAGATTAACCACATTATGCAATCAACCGTATTACAAGATATTTATGATATGTCGATTCCGATTCAGGATATCGACGACCATAAAATTGCCGTTTATTTTAGATAAGTAAGGAAATCTTTATGAAAAAAACATTATCAACTTTAGCGCTTTCACTCTTCGCACTTTCTGGTGTTGTACAAGCTGCGGATATTACGGTGGAAAATTCCGTTGGAAAACAAGTCGTGCCACAAAATCCACAACGTGTGGTGGTTCTCGATTTTGGTGCAGCAGACACACTTCGTGCATTAGGTGTGCAAGATAAAATTGTGGGCTTCCCACAAAGCGGAAAACTCCCAACTTATCTTGCAGAATTTGCAGACAAAAAATATAAAAATGTCGGCGATTTGAAAGAACAATCATTGGAGCAAATTAATGAGCTTAATCCGGATTTGATCATTGTTTCTAAGCGTCAAGAAAAAATGATCGATAAATTTAAAGAAATTGCGCCAGTATTTAATGTTGAAAATGACTACAATAATTACTACACAAGTTTTCAACAAAATGTGACCGCACTTGGTCAGATTTTTGGTAAAGAAAGTGTCGCGAAAGAAAAACTTTCAGCATTGGAAAGCAAGGTTGACCAAGTCGCAAAAGATGCGAAAGACAAAACAGCTTTGTTGGTATTGGTTAATGAAAGTAAAATCAGTGCCTTTGGTGACGGTTCTCGCTATGGCATGGTGTATCAAAAATTTGGTTTTAAACCGATTGATAACAGCATCAAATCTTCTACGCATGGACAAAGCGTTGGTTTTGAATATATCTTAGAAAAAAATCCAGACTTTTTACTTGTAGTGGATCGTACAGCGGCCATTACAGAAAAAGCCAACAATGCGCAAAAAGTATTGGATAACGATATCATCAAACAAACCAAAGCGTATAAAGATGGACACATTGTGTATCTTGATGCAGCCAATTGGTATCTTGCGTTTGGTGGTTTAGAAAGCATGGAAATCATTGCGCAAGAACTTGATCGTGCAGTGAAAAAATAATACGAAAAATCATCTAAAAGGGCAGTCAAGTATTGCCCTTTTTATATGTAAATTAATCTTTACACATATCAATAAACTTCCTATCATATCGGCATAATTTAATAAAACAGAGCTTATTTTATGCTGACATTTAATCCACAAGATCCGTTCTCTTGCTTTGTCACTCAAAGCCTTTCCATGAAAAGTGCGGTCGAAAATGCACAACGTTTTGCGATGTTTGATGTGCCGCTTTTAATTCAGGGCGAAACGGGCACGGGTAAAGATTTATTAGCAAAAGCTTGCCATTTTGCGAGTTTGCGCCGTGAGAAAAAATTCATTGCAGTAAACTGTGCAGGCCTGCCGGATGAAGATGCGGAAAGCGAAATGTTTGGGCGTAAAGTGGGTGACAGTGAAACCATCGGTTTTTTTGAATATGCTAACGAAGGCACGGTGTTGTTAGATGGTGTTGCCGAGCTTTCATTAAGTTTACAGGCAAAATTATTACGTTTTTTAACTGATGGTTCTTTCCGTCGAGTGGGGGAAGAAAAAGAACATCATGCAAATGTTCGGGTTATTTGTACGTCACAAGAACCGCTGGAAAAACTGCTAGAGCAAGGGAAATTACGCAGTGATTTATTCCATCGCTTAAATGTCTTAGCACTAAATGTACCACCCTTGCGTGAGCGAGTTGAAGATATTCAGCCTTTAACGGACGGTTTTTTACAAGAAATTAGCACGCAGCTTAAGATTCCAATGCCGCAATATGATGCTGATTTTTTGAATTATTTGAAAGGGCAGCCTTGGCAAGGTAATGTGCGAGAGCTTTACAATGTGTTGTATCGTGCCTGTTCTTTAGCAAAAAATAATCAGCTTGATATTGAAAGTTTAAATTTAAAACCCGTACAAAGTGCGGTCATTTCTGTGGATGATTTTGGTGAACAAACCCTGGATGAGATTATGGGACAATATGAGGCGAGTGTATTGCGTGCTTTTTATGCTCAGTATCCAAGTACACGAAAATTAGCACAACGATTAGGCGTATCACATACGGCGATCGCCAATAAATTAAAACAATACGGTATTAGTAAATAATTTCTGACAGTTTAGGGAATTGTTTACAAAGTTTGAGCCATTCGACTTTATCAATTTGTACATTGAGGATAAATTCACCTTCATCCGAAATTTGTTCGTGACGAATGCTATCTAATTGATAGAGCGCATGGCGAATTTTGCCCTCTTGCGGAAGCAGTGTGAGGGTGAAAGAAAGTATCTCATTTTTCAACCGCACTTTAATGGCTTCAAGTAGTAGATCTAATCCTTCACCTGAATGTGCTGAAAGGTAAACGGCAACGGGCTTATTCTCGTCATCATATTCAATATGGGGCGCTACATTTTCCAATAAATCGATTTTGTTATACACCAACAATACCGGTACTTTGTTAGCCTTAATTTCTTCCAATACTAAATTCACCGCTTCAATATTTTCGATCTTTCGAGCGTCTGCTGCATCAATAACATGCAAGAGTAAACTGGCTTCTACCGTTTCTTGCAACGTAGATTTAAAAGCGGACACTAAATCATGGGGGAGTTGGCGAACAAAACCAACGGTATCGGCGAGAATGGCTGTACCAACATCTTGAATTTGTAAACGCCTTAATGTGGGATCGAGCGTCGCGAAAAGCTGATCTGCCGCATAGACATTGGCTTGTGTGATGAAATTGAATAACGTAGATTTCCCCGCATTGGTATAACCCACTAAGGAAATGGTCGGAATATCCGCTTTTTGTCGGGTTTGGCGATTTTGATTGCGTTGTTTTTCGACTTTTGCCAAACGATTTTGCAACTGTGCAATACGCACCTTGATTAAACGGCGATCCGTTTCTAATTGCGTTTCCCCTGGACCACGTAATCCAACCGCACCTTTTTGCTGATCTAAGCCTGTTTTTCGACGAACTAATCGAGTGGATAAATGCTTAAGCTGAGCTAATTCAACTTGTAATTTCCCTTCGTGCGATCGGGCTCGTTGAGCAAAGATATCTAAAATTACTCCAGTGCGATCCACTACGCGACATTGGCAGATGCTTTCTAAATTACGGGTTTGTGCAGGGGTTAATTGATGATTCACCAAAACAACATCGGCATCTAAGGCTTTTACTGCATCCGCAATTTCTTGTGCTTTTCCTTCACCGATAAAATATTTTGCTTGTGGTGTCGCTCGGCTCGTGGTGATGATTTGTAAAATCTCAACATTGGCAGATTCCGCTAAAAGTTGGAATTCTTGCAGATCTTCAATGTTTTTATTTTGAGAAAAGAAAACATGCACGACAACAGCTTTATCTTTTGCCGATGGGCTATTGTCGCCTGTTTTAGATGACGAAAGTGCGGTTGAAACTTCAGGTGAATTTTCAACCGCACTTAAATTGATGAAATCATTCATTGAACAGAATTATTCTGCTTGTGTTTCTACTTCCGCTGCAGCGTCAGAAGTTTGTGCTGCATGATGACCGCCGTTATTATTGTGGTGAGAAACAGAACGTGCTGGAACCACAGTTGAAATAGCGTGTTTGTACACCATTTGATTAACAGTGTTTTTTAATAAAATCACGAATTGGTCGAATGATTCGATTTGACCCTGTAATTTAATCCCATTAACGAGATAAATCGAAACAGGAATACGTTCACGGCGTAACGCATTCAAATAAGGATCTTGTAATGATTGTCCTTTTGCCATTTTGCTATCCTTTGTTGTTATATGTTAATTAATGATAGAAACGAGTTGTCTCCGTCACCAAATATAGCAATAAACATTTTTCTTGTCTATGGGTTTATCTCTTTGCTTTCACGCAGTTTTTTCAGAATTGTTTTCATTTTTTCATCTAGTTGTGCATTGAAACGTAATGTTTCGCCCGTTTTAGGGTGTTCAAATCGAATAGAAAATGCATGTAAAAACAAACGATTGAGTCCGAGATCTTGCATATATTTATCGAATTCTTTATCACCGTATTTATCATCCAGCGCGATTGGGTGACCTGCATATTGAGTATGAACTCGGATCTGATGGGTTCTTCCCGTTACAGGCGATGCTTTTACTAAGGTCGCATTTTGATAGCGTTCTTCAATGGCAAATCGCGTTTCTGAAGGTTTACCTTGCTCACTGACTTTAACGATGCGTTCGCCACTGGCCAATTCATTTTTTAATAAAGGGGCTTGCACAACTTTCACATGAGATTGCCATTGCCCACGCACGAGTGCGAGATAATCTTTTTGTACCGTTTTAACACGAAGTTGTTCGTGTAAGTTGCGTAAGGCAGAGCGTTTCTTCGCCACTAATAAAATACCCGATGTATCTCTGTCTAAACGGTGAACCAACTCTAAAAAGCGTGCTTCAGGACGTAATGCTCGCAAGGCTTCAATCACGCCAAAATTCAAGCCACTTCCGCCATGAACCGCAATGCCAGAAGGTTTATTCAATACTAATAAACAATCATCTTCAAAAATAATATGGCTTTCAAGGGAGGCGACTTTATTCAAGTTTTTAGAAATTGGGGCAGTATTTTTTTCAGAAACACGAACTGGTGGCACACGCACCACATCACCATTTTGCAATTTATATTCAGGTTTGATTCGCCCTTTGTTCACACGTACTTCACCTTTACGCAGAATGCGATAAATCAAACTTTTTGGCACACCTTTTAATTTTGCCAATAAATAATTATCAATGCGTTGTCCTGCTTCATCCTCAGAAATCGTGAGCATTTTGACGGATTGATTGATGATTTTTTCTTGTTTTTCAGTCATTGAATCTGTCCTTTAAAAATTGGGCTGAATCATACCACAATATCCCTGGTGATAATAGCAAGAATGCCTTGCTAATTTAGCCCTGAATGTGGATAATAGAGCGTCTTTCTGCGCCTAAAATTTGGCATTTAGAAAGCGATTTTGTATGTTGGTCAAAACTCAATGCGGCGAGTGGCATAAGACATTGATAATCAACATATTTTTCTTGAAGGTTAACGCTTCCTTGCAATGCGTAATTAACACACCGCATTGTTTTACGAAAATTGTCTTAGATAACAATTGAGTATGCTATCAATGCACCCAGCAACACACAGTCGTGAGATTGACTGTTCGCGAGAAACACGAGGTCGATGGCTAAGGTCAGTAAATCTGTAAAGTGCGGTTAATTTTCAAGGTATTTTAGATAATTCAAAACGAGAAATTGACAATGAAAAGAATGTTAATCAATGCGACTCAAAAAGAAGAGTTGCGCGTTGCGTTGGTCGATGGCCAGCGTTTATTTGACTTGGATATTGAAAGTCCGGGTCATGAACAGAAAAAAGCGAATATTTACAAAGGGAAAATCACTCGCGTAGAGCCGAGTTTAGAAGCTGCCTTTGTGGATTATGGTGCAGAGCGCCATGGCTTCCTTCCTTTAAAAGAAATTGCCCGCGAGTATTTCCCTGCTGATTATGTGTTCCAAGGTCGTCCAAATATCCGTGATATTTTGACCGAAGGTCAAGAAGTGATCGTTCAGGTGAATAAAGAAGAACGCGGCAATAAAGGCGCTGCCTTAACCACTTTTGTTTCCCTTGCCGGTAGTTATTTGGTGATTATGCCAAACAATCCGCGTGCAGGTGGTATTTCTCGCCGTATTGAAGGCGATGAACGTATCGAATTAAAAGAAGCATTGAGTTCTTTAGATGTACCGGAAGGCGTTGGTCTTATCGTGCGTACAGCGGGTGTAGGTAAATCACCAGAAGAATTACAATGGGACTTAAAAGTACTTTTACACCATTGGGAAGCGATCAAACAAGCTTCGCAAAGTCGTCCGGCGCCGTTCTTAATTCACCAAGAAAGTGATGTGATCGTTCGTGCGATCCGTGATTATTTGCGTCGTGATATCGGTGAGATCTTAATTGATAGTCCGAAAGTATTTGAAAAAGCGAAAGCACACATCAAACTTGTACGTCCAGATTTCATCAATCGTGTGAAACTGTATCAAGGTGAAGTACCGTTATTTAGCCACTATCAAATTGAGTCACAAATTGAATCCGCCTTCCAGCGTGAAGTGCGTTTACCTTCAGGTGGTTCAATTGTCATTGATGTGACAGAAGCGTTAACGGCGATCGATATCAACTCGGCGCGTTCAACTCGTGGTGGTGATATTGAAGAAACCGCATTAAATACGAACCTTGAAGCCGCAGATGAAATTGCTCGTCAATTACGTTTACGTGACTTAGGTGGGTTAGTGGTTATCGATTTCATTGATATGACACCTGTTCGTCACCAGCGTGAAGTAGAAAACCGTATCCGTGATGCCGTGCGTCAAGACCGTGCACGTATTCAAATCAGCCGTATTTCTCGCTTCGGCTTGTTGGAAATGTCACGTCAGCGTTTAAGCCCATCATTAGGTGAGTCTTCTCACCATGTTTGCCCACGCTGTCAAGGTACAGGTAAAGTGCGTGATAACGAAAGCTTATCACTTTCAATCTTACGTTTAATCGAAGAAGAAGCGTTAAAAGAAAATACCAAACAAGTACACACTATCGTGCCTGTACAAATTGCGTCTTACTTACTTAACGAAAAACGTAAAGCCGTTCATAGCATCGAAAAACGTCATGATGTTGATATTATCGTCGTGCCAAATGAAGCGATGGAAACGCCACATTTCAGCGTATTCCGTGTTCGTGAAGGCGAAGAGCTAAATGAATTAAGCTATAACTTAACAAAATTCCATGATGCACAAGACGATACATTTGTACCAGAAGAGTCTCTTGTTTCTCGCAATATCGAAACGGCAGCAGTGACCTCTGAGCAAGTGATGGAAAGTGCAGCAGTATCTCTATCGATCCCAACGGCTGCACCAGCACCAGTTGAGCGTAAATCGGAAGAACCGTCATTGTTTGCAAAAATTGTTGCCGCAATTAAAGGTTTATTTACTTCTGAACCAAAAGAAGAAGAGAAAAACCAAAACAACCGCAACAATCGTAACAACAACCGTAATAATCGTCGCAATCAAGAACGTCGTAATAATCGCCGTTCTCGCAACAACGAAAACAACGATAATGCGAAAAATACAGATGAAGAAAATGCGCGTCCAACTCGCGAGCGTGTAAATAATCGTCGCAATCGTCGTAACGCGAATGAAGAAGTGACATCTGAAAGTGCGGTTAATTTTGCTAATGTTTCTGATGATAATCGTCAAGAAGAAAAAGCAGAGAAACCGGTAGCAGAGCGTCGTCAACGTCGTGATTTACGTAAACGTGTTCGTATTGATGACAATGCAACTGATATAAACGAGAATGTTATTGAAGCGGTTGAAGTACCCGTTGTTGAAACTGTTCAAAATGAAGTGGTTGAAAACAATGTTGCTGATAATGCTGAAGATAAACCACGTCAAGAACGTCAGCGTCGTACTCCACGTCATTTACGTACATCGAATAATCAACGCCGTCGTCGTAATGAAGTGAAGTCACCAATGCCATTATTTGCGGCAGTTGCTTCACCTGAATTAGCAAGCGGTAAAGTTTGTGTCGATTATTCTGTTGTGAATGCAGCGAAAGAAAGCAATTTCTTATCGGTGGATGAATTGCTTGAGCAAGAAAAAACGAAAAAAGGTGTGATTACGCCTGCAACAGGTATTGTCGTGGAAGAGAAATCAGTTGAAGCACAACCAGCGTTAGATTTCATTACTCAACCGGCAAATGAAGCGGTTCAACAGAAAGTGCAAGAATCATTAGAACGCTTGCATCATAAATCAGAACCTGTTGCTAAAGTTGCAACGACAGAAGTTGAACCACAAGAGAAAACAGAGTTTGTTCGCTCTTATGTGTTCACTGGTCGTGCAGGTACCATTTCAGCGGTACAACACACTAAAGCAGCGATGACATTAGCTAAAGCACCAGATGAAAAGTCTAAACCATTCCCAATTGTAGAATGGACGGAGTCTCGCTATTACTTTAACGGTAAAGGCGCCGCAGGCCATCATAGTGCAATTAGTCATATTTATTCTGAAGCGACACAAGCAAAAGCAGAGTAATATCTCAATAATAAAAGCGGAGCCAGTAGGTTCCGTTTTTTATTTTGTGTATTTTTAAAACATAGTGATTTAAAAGTAGTCAGTCAGATAATTTTTTTATTTTCTTGCTTGACGGGGTGGGGGAAAAAACGTATTATTCACCTCGCTTAAATCACGGAGGAATGGTCGAGTGGTTGAAGGCACCGGTCTTGAAAACCGGCGAGGGTTTACGCCCTCCGTGAGTTCGAATCTCACTTCCTCCGCCATCAAATTCAAAAAATCCCTAAATCGAAAGATTTAGGGATTTTTACTTTTCAGTCTATTAAAAAATATCTTATTTTTTAACCGCACTTTCTTGGGCCTCTTTAAAGGCAAGGTATTCTTCTAAGGTCTCAATCGCTTCTAAACATTTTTGACGACGCGTTAAATAAATTGCGGCTGTTTGCTTATGCATATCTCGTTGAATATCTGTTTGAGCCGTATTAGCTTGTGCTTTGGCTTCTTCGTATTTTTCCGTGAGTTGCTGCAAGGCTTCATAATACTTTTCTAGACGCTCTCTAGGAGGGAGACGATGAATGCTATGTTGTGATTTACTACTTGCAACTTGTGGCTCTGCTATTTTCGGTTGAATGGGCTTTTTATGCTTGCGATTCATGGCTTCAGTCAAGGCGGTACATTGCCCTAAAAGATGTTCTGCCATAAATACAATTTGTTCTTCATTTTGATGAGGAATTTTACATAGCTTAGTTAAGCTTTGTTGGATTTCTTTGAGATAAAAACCGACGGTTTCAAAATCTTCGGTAAATAAAATACGGTTAAATTTCGCGTTGATTTTTTTATCAGAGTCAGTTTGATAGGCTTGAGTCAGTTGCTGTACTTTTTGCTCGAGCGTATTGAGTAATGATTGAATAGACATAAAAAATCCCCGCATAATGTATGCAGGGATTATAACGATTAAAGGGTCATGGCTGCAATCCAACCGAACGCTAATAATGGGATATTGTAGTGAATAAAGGTTGGCACAACAGAATCCCAAATGTGGTCGTGTTTACCATCTATATTCAAACCGGATGTCGGCCCAAGTGTTGAGTCAGAAGCTGGTGAACCCGCATCTCCTAATGCTGCTGCTACACCTACGATAGCGACTGTCGCAAGTGGCGAGAAACCAAAAGAGAGACAAAGTGGTACATAAATTGAGGTGATAATTGGCACGGTTGAGAAAGAAGAACCAATACCCATGGTGATTAATAACCCAACGAGTAACATTAAGAATGCCGCAACGCCTTTGCTTTGAATCACACCCGTTGAAAGTGCATCAACTAACTCCTTCACGCCACTTGTGGAATTAATGACATTAGCGAAACCCGAAGCTGCAATCATCACAAAGCCAATCATTGCCATTAAACGTAAACCTTGTTGGAAAATATCGTTACTTTCTTTGAGTTTGAAAATACCAAATGCACCGAAAATCACTAAACCGACTAAGCCACCAATGATAGTTGAACTTGTGAAAAGCTGGGTAGCAAACGTGGCGACAATGGCGACTACACTTGCGGTAATTTGAATCGGTTTAATGTTCGCAATGTGTTGTTCAATTTCAGTTGTTGTTGGTTCTGCCGTTGTCACAACATACTCACGCGGTTTGCGATAGGTAACAAATACGGCAGTGAGTAAACCAAGAATCATACCAATAACAGGGATAAGCATAGCAAAAGAAACTTCACCAACACTGGTTTGTAAACCGAGTGGTGCCCCAGCAAGATTGATATTTTTTACTAAAACGCTTTCGATAAAGATTTTCCCGAAACCAACCGGTAAGATCATATAGGTTGCGGTTAAACCGAAGGTAATAATACAAGCGACTGCACGACGATCGATTTTTAAACGATTAAAAATAGAAAGCAAAGGTGGCACTACAATCGGGATAAACGCAATGTGCACTGGGAGCAAGTTTTGGGATGAAATGGCGAATAAAAGCAAAATACCAAGCAGCATATATTTAAACCAGGCTAAATTTTTACCAGTTGGTGTTTTGTTCATTCGGGTAATAATTTTGTAGGCAAGCAAATCAGTGATGCCAGATTTTGAAATCGCAATGGCAAATGCACCGAGCATCGCATAGTTCATGGCAACTTCAGCACCACCACCTAAACCGCCTGTAAAGGCTTCAATGGTTTTGCTTAAACCTAGGTCTCCGCATAAGCCAGCTGTAAGAGCAGAAATCACAAGTGCGATAACCACGTTCACGCGCAGTAGGCTTAACGCCAGTAGCACGACAATTGAAATAACAACGGGATTAGATAGCATATTGTTGTTCCTTATTGATTAATTAAAAGAAAAAGGTCGTATAAAAGAAAATTGATTTAAGGTTAGATGTCGCATAGTAATAAACTCCTGTAATTAATAATAAAACAAAACCCCTCGAAAGTTGCCTTCCGAGGGGTAAGATTTTTTTGATCTTTATCTTGTCAGCTCGGAAGAAATCTTCCAAGCACGCCAACAGCCTGAAAGATTATTCAGTTGAATGGCGATGATGGTGACGAAGGATAAAGTTCATTTGAAACTCTCTTATTTAGATAACTAAATCGAATTACTTTTTAAAATACGGTAAACCGAAAACGATTGCAAGCCTTTTTTCTAAAAAATTTTGAAAATTAAAGTGCGGTCTGATTTTCAGCTGTTTTTTCCATTTCATTTGTTTGAGCAATATGCGGGAAACCACCAAGCTCTTTTAAATGATTCACCATATAGCAAAATAATTCTGCCGTACGTTCAGTATCATATAGCGCCGAGTGTGCTTGTTTACCATCAAAAGGAATTTTTGCTGCTTGGCAGGCTTTGACGAGAACCGTTTGTCCAAACATAAAACCGGCAAGTGTTGCCGTATCAAACATCCCAAAAGGGTGGAATGGATTACGTTTTACGCCCGTACGTTTAGCAGCAGCCATCACGAAGCTTTGGTCAAAAGCCGCATTGTGTGCCACGATGATAGAACGCTGACACTCAGCATCTTTTTGTCCACGACGCACCATTTGGAACAATCCTGTGATGGCATCTAATTCAGATACCGCACCACGTAATGGATTGTGAATATCAATCCCGTTAAATTTGAGTGATTCGGGATTAATATTCGCCCCCTCAAATGGCTCAATATGAAAATGGCATTTTTGATCAGGTTGCAAATTGCCATTTTCATCCATTTTTAAGGTGATTGCCGCAAGCTCTAAAAGTGCATCTTTTTTGGCATCAAATCCAGCCGTTTCCACATCAATAATGACAGGAAAGTAGCCACGGAAGCGATTTTTTAATTGGTGATGATAAGGAATTTCAGGTGAATCTGACACAATGTATTCCTTAATTCCCTAAAGCTGATTTTGCACTTTTGTTTTCGATAAACTCGATCTTATAACCATCTGGATCTTCAACGAAGGCAATCACAGTTGTGCCACCTTTAACCGGGCCGGCTTCGCGAGTCACTTTACCGCCATTAGCACGTACCGCTTCACAAGTCGCGTAAATATCATCTACACCAATAGCAATATGGCCGTAAGCATTACCAAGATCATATTCAGTCACGCCCCAGTTGTATGTTAACTCGATTTCAGTCGCGCTCTCTCCATCCTCATAACCTAAAAAGGCAAGTGAATATTTATACTCAGGGTTTTCACTTGTGCGTAATAAACGCATACCTAAAACATCTTGATAAAATTTAATAGAGCGGTCTAAATCACCTACTCGAAGCATCGTGTGTAAAATTTTCATATTGTTTTCCTTTTTTAATTGTGTTTGCTAAATTATGCCATAGAATGCGATTTGGCGCGAATGGAACTTAAAATTTAGATTCAAGAAAAATATTTTTTTATACTTCTATTTTGGTGAAATTATAGTCATAATCTGACAAATATCGATGGTGATGCCGAATTGTAAAATATGGTTATCTTTGCAATAAGAAAAAATAGCTCATAGATATCACTATTAAGTCAAACTAAAGTAAATATGGGTATTTATATGAAAAAAATATTTTACTCTCAGTGCTTCTTGCATGTACGAGTATGTCTATTGGGGCACAATCATTGAATGATAGTTCATCACCTTCAGTAAATAAGGCTCACTCGAATGTTGAACATCCCGTAAATTTATTTGCAACGAATAGTCAAAGTACTAATAACAGTGCTAGTTCTAACGTTGCTGACAATGGTATAAGTATTATTGAAGCGAAAGGGTGGTTAGAAAGTGTTTATGTTAAGTGGATGCCTTTAGAAGGAGTAGATTCCTATCGTGTTTATATCAAAGGCGGACAATATACGGATTACATACCTATTGATGCTGAATTGATACGTGCATATAGTGGATATATGAGAGCAGATATTCCAGGACTTAAGGCGGGTAGCTATTCATTAAAAGTGGTGGCGATAAAAGGAGGGGCTGAAACCTTGTTTAGTGAAGTAACAGCTCTACAAGTGAAAAATTACAGTCGAGAAGGTTTTACCCATAAAGGCTTCTCTGGCGTTGGTGCTTATAACGATGACGGCTCGCTGAAATCCAATGCGGTAGTTATTTATGTGAATAAAGACAATGCGAAGACTGTCACTGCTCATTTAGGTAATGGCTCCTTTACTGGACTTCAATCTATTCTCAATGCTTATCAGAAAGGTAATATTACTACGCCATTGGTAGTGAGAGTTCTGGGTTTAATAAAAAATGGCGATACAGATACCTTTGGTAGTAGCTCTGAAGGCATTCAAATTAAAGGAAAGAAAGCTGATAGCGAAATGAACATTACCATCGAAGGTATTGGAGAAGATGCTACTATCTATGGTTTTGGTTTCTTAGTCAGAAATGCTAAGAGTGTCGAGTTTCGCAATTTAGGAATTATGCGAGCGATGGATGATGGCATATCACTTGATACTGATAATTCTAATATTTGGATTCACCATATTGATGTCTTTTACGGTAAATCTGGAAGTGGTGATCATGCGAAAGGTGATGGCGCCATTGATGTGAAGACAAATTCTAAATTCGTTACAATTGATCATTGTCATTTCTGGGATACAGGAAAAACAAGCATGGCTGGAATGAAGAGTGAGTCTGGACCGAATTACATTACCTATCATCATAATTGGTTTGACCACAGTGATTCTCGTCATGCTCGAGTTCGCACAATGAGTGTACATATGTGGAACAATTTCTATGATGGTTGTGCTAAGTATGGTATTGGTGCAACGATGGGATCGAGCGTATTTTCTGAAAATAACTATTTCCGGGCAACGAAAGAGCCTATTTTGATTTCTCGACAAGGTAATGATGCAAATGGTGCAGGTAAATTCTCTGGTGAAGCAGGCGGCATGATAAAAGAATATGGAAGTATTTTTGCAGAGAAGGGAACAGCAGAAAGTTATTCTCCAATTACCTATGCAGCTAACAATAAAAGCTTTGATTTCTTCCAAGCAACTTCTCGTGATGAGAAAGTACCATCTTCGGTAGTATCACTCAACGGAGGTAATACTTATAACAATTTTGATACGACTTCATCGTTAATGTATTCCTATACACCAGATGCAACATCTATGGTGCCTGAACGTGTAACAGGCTATTATGGTGCTGGTCGTCTTAATCATGGTTCGTTAAAATTTAAGTTTGATAATGCGGTAGAAGATAATAACTCGGCACCAATTCCTGCATTAGAAGCGTTAATAGATAATTATACTGGGAAATAATTGAGCTATCTTATTCCATAAGCCTAATTAACGTTAATCGCATATAAAAAGTGTGGTCAAAAACTATGATGTTTTTTGACCGCACTTTATTTTTTCAGTTTATTTCACCGCAATCATCGAGCCAAAGTTAAAACACTGAAACCATAATTCGACGTGTGAAAATCCGATGTTTTTTAACCGCTCTTTGTGGATATTAATCGAGTCAGTACGCATTACATTTTCAAGTGCGGTGCGTTTTTGGCTCACTTCAAGCTCACTATAACCGTTAGCACGTTTGAATTGGTGATGGAGATCAATAAGCAGCTCATTCACTTTTTCATCTTCAAAACGGAATTTTTCAGAGAGCACTAATACACCATTTGGGTTTAAACCTTGGTAGATTTTGGTGAGCAAGGCTACACGATCTTCTGGTGGTAAAAATTGCAATGTGAAGTTAAGCACTACCATTGAGGCGTTGTTAATTTCAATTTGACGAATATCATCGCAAAGAATTTCTACGGGCACATCACTATGATAAGCCGCAACGTGCTGACGGCAGCGTTCCACCATTGGCAAAGAATTATCGACACCGATAATTTTTACATTAGGTTGTTTAATATTGCGTCGCATAGAAAGGGCTGCCGCACCGCGTGAACAGCCTAAATCATAGACTTGGCTGTCAGCCGTCACAAAACGTTCAGCCAACATACCAATCGCCGTGATAATGTTGGAGTAGCCCGGAATCGAGCGTTGAATCATATCGGGAAAAACTTCCGCCACGCTTTCATCAAAAGTAAAATCGCCCAGTTTTTCAATCGGGGCAGCAAAAATTGTATCTTTCATCATTCTTGAGTTCTATTGTTGTCTTGAGAGGGCATTTATTTAGATAAAATGCAAAAAACTGCGGTCATTTTAGTGAAAGTTTTTAAAGGATCAAATAAATTTCGCTTTTCAATTTAAAAGGCACGTCTTTTTCCGTATAATCAACGCGTTAATTATCCATTTTTAGAAAAATGAAAGGAATATAGAAATGATGCGTACACATTATTGCGGTGCATTAAACCGCAACCATATTGGACAAGAAGTAACATTAAGCGGCTGGGTTCATCGTCGTCGCGATTTAGGTGGTTTAATTTTTATTGATATGCGTGATCGTGATGGTATCGTGCAAGTTTGTTTTGACCCGAAATATCAAGAAGCGTTAACTGCAGCTTCAGGCTTACGTAATGAATTTTGTATTCAAATTAAAGGTGAAGTAATCGCGCGTCCGGATAATCAAATTAATAAAAATATGGCGACAGGCGAAGTGGAAGTGTTAGCAAAAGAATTACGCATCTACAATGCTTCTGATGTTTTACCGTTAGACTTCAACCAAAACAACACTGAAGAACAACGTTTAAAATATCGTTATTTAGATTTACGTCGTCCAGAAATGGCACAACGTTTAAAAACTCGTGCGAAAATCACCAGCTTTGTGCGTCGTTTTATGGATGATAATGGTTTCCTTGATATCGAGACCCCAATGCTTACCAAAGCGACGCCAGAAGGTGCGCGTGACTATTTAGTGCCAAGCCGTGTACATAAAGGCAAATTCTATGCATTGCCACAATCACCACAGCTTTTCAAACAGCTTTTAATGATGTCTGGTTTTGATCGTTATTATCAAATCGTGAAATGTTTCCGTGATGAAGATTTACGTGCAGATCGTCAGCCTGAATTTACCCAAATCGATGTGGAAACGTCTTTCTTAACAGCGCCAGAAGTACGTGAGATCATGGAACGCATGGTGCATGGTTTATGGCAAAACATCATTGGTGTGAATTTAGGCAAATTCCCACAAATGACCTGGCAAGAAGCGATGACTCGTTTTGGTTCAGATAAACCAGATTTGCGTAACCCGCTTGAATTAGTCGATGTGGCTGATATCGTTAAAGACGTTGAATTTAAAGTATTTAACGAGCCTGCAAACAATCCAAACGGTCGTGTGGCAGTCATTCGTGTACCAAATGGTACAGAAATCACTCGTAAACAAATTGATGAATATACACAGTTTGTGGGTATTTACGGTGCAAAAGGTTTAGCTTGGGCGAAAGTAAACGATATCAATGCTGGTCTTGAAGGCGTACAAAGCCCGATCGCGAAATTCTTAAATGAAGATGTATGGAAAGCGTTAGCAGAGCGTGTGAAAGCTCAAACTGGCGATATCTTATTCTTCGGTGCAGACAAATGGCAAACCACTACGGATGCAATGGGTGCATTACGTTTGAAATTAGGTCGTGATCTTGGCTTAACTCGTTTAGATGAGTGGCAACCACTTTGGGTGATCGATTTCCCAATGTTTGAACGTGATGAAGAGGGTAATCTTGCAGCAATGCATCACCCATTCACTTCACCAAAAGATTTTACGCCAGAACAATTAGAAGCGAATCCAACCGATGCAGTAGCAAATGCTTACGATATGGTGATCAACGGCTATGAAGTAGGTGGTGGTTCCGTGCGTATTTTCGATCCGAAAATGCAACAAACCGTGTTCCGTATTCTTGGTATTAACGAACAAGAACAACGCGAAAAATTTGGTTTCTTATTAGATGCATTAAAATTTGGTACACCACCACATGCAGGTTTAGCATTTGGTTTAGACCGTTTAACCATGCTTTTAACTGGCACTGAAAATATCCGTGATGTGATTGCATTCCCGAAAACAACAGCCGCAGCTTGTTTAATGACAGAGGCACCAAGTTTTGCGAATCCGCAAGCGTTAGCTGAGTTGAGTATTCAGGTTGCGAAAAATAATGAATAACAATAATTAATATGAGGCGATTGTATAATCGCCTTTATTTTTAGTGAGGGATTATGAGCGTTCAATTGATAAACCTACATAAGGTAAATGATGGTAATTTTTCTGTAAATGAGGTAAGTGATTTTTCTTCTCCTAAATCATTTGATATGTTTGATATAAATATTATTGATTTGCGTTCGGAGCATATATATAGGAATAAACAGTCTATGAACGCTGTCAGAGTAGACTGTATTTCTGATTTTTTAACTATAAATGAGATGATTGCAAATAGTAAAAAAACAAAGTTCATATTTATTTACCCTAAAAATATTAATTTTTTAGCGTTGTATGAATTTGGTCTTTATAAAATTTCAAAACGTATTAAGGATATTATTTCATACGTATCTGGTGTGTTTAGTGTATTAAATAAAGAGCTAAATTATAAATTTTCTTTTGAGAGAACAGAAACAAAATTGTCTGATAATGTAAATATTGCAGCTGATTTTTATTTTCCTGAACGAGATGATTTTGAGATTTTATTCCGATCCATAGATAGTGATAAAGTGACTTGTTGTAAGAAGGATAATTTATTTTTAACAACATTAGATATTCTTACTGATGAAGAACTACAACTTTTTCTTGAAAAGGTTGGATTAAAAGCTACCTCTAATGCAGTGGCCCCTGATTGGATGAATAAAGTTATGCTTTTTGATGATGCGGAGCAATTAAAAAATATAGAAGAGAATGAAGTTCAGATAAAAAGTTGTCAGGATTCTATTGCAGTATCAAAAGATAAATTAAGTGAGAATTCTAGGTTTAAATCCATTCTTTATACTTCAGGTGAAGATTTAGTCGAAGTAGTGAAGGATATTTTTAGTGAGATATTTTATGTGGATTTTTCTGGATTTAAAGATAAAAAGAAAGAAGACTTCGCTTTCACACTTAATGATAAGATTTTTATAGGGGAAATAAAAGGTGTTAATCAGAATATTAAAACAACTAATCTTGCTCAATTAGATCTACATTTTACAAACTTTATCGAAGAGGGAAGTGATGATTTAGATGTGGATAATATTCACAAGTTACTTGTGATGAATCACCAAAAGGATAAAGATTTAAAAGATCGCATTCCTGTAGATCAGCAGCAAATTGATATGGCAAAAAATAAATATGAGTCATTAATCATTGAAACAGTAGAATTACTAGAAATGTATGACAAATTTATTCAAGGAGAAATGACTCAAAAAGAGTGTTTTGATTTAATTTGTCAGAATGGCATTTTAAAAGTACAAAATCCTCGCATAAAGAGAGATTAATGATGTGCTAGTTTTGGTAAGCCATTATTGAACCTGTTTAAGATCATGTACTGTCAAAAACAGAAATTATGTTATTTAAATGTAAAGTGCGGTCAAAAATTCAACTGATTTTGACCGCACTTTCTTTTTATTGAAAAAATTTTATTCACTTAAACACATTACTTTTCTGGCATGAATATGTGGTGATTTTATTCATTTTGAACTTATATTCTAAAAAATTAGAATAATTAGATTTTTATTCTTTGTTGAATCTTTAAAGTGAATTTTATTTACTTTACTCAAGAATAAAATTCTATTATAAATAAGACCTTTTTCGGTTTGTGGTCAATTTATAAGAGAAAATTTTATGAGTGAAGTTTCAACTCCAGTAGAAAAATCAACATGGGCGAGTAAATTCTCTGCCTTAGGTCCTGGAATCGTGATGGCATCAGCGGCTGTCGGTGGTTCACATATTATTGCATCCACCCAAGCGGGTGCAATCTATGGTTGGGAATTAGTGAGCATTGTTATTCTTGCTAATTTATTCAAGTATCCTTTCTTCCGTTTCGGTGTTCAATATACCTTAGATACGGGTAATACCTTGTTAGAAGGTTACCGTCAAAAAGGGAAATTCTATCTTTGGTTATTCCTTGCTTTAAACATTTTTGCGACTGTGATTAATACTGCAGCAGTAGGATTATTAACAGCTGCAATTTTAACCTTTATTACGCCAATTCCACTACCGATGCCAGTATTGAGCTCATTAGTGATTCTTGTGACAACCGGCATTTTATTGTTAGGGAAATATCGTTTATTAGATAGCTTATCGAAAATTATCATGATTGCTTTAACGGTAACCACCGTGAGCGCAGTCGTGATTGCTTTTATGCGTAATGGCATCCATGGTGTAGCCGCACCTGATTTTGTCGCGCCTTCTCCATGGGAATTAAGTAAATTAGCGTTTTTAGTTGCTTTGATGGGCTGGATGCCAGCGCCAATTGAAATCTCTGCAATTAATTCTATGTGGGTGGTGGCAAAACGCCGTTTAACCAAAGTGTCTTATCAAGATGGTTTGTTTGACTTCAATGTGGGTTACATAGGTACTGCCATTTTAGCTGTTGTTTTCTTAGCCCTTGGTGCATTGGTACAATATGGTTCGCCAGAAACCGTAGAGATGGTGGGCGGAAAATATATCGCACAACTTATCAATATGTATGCCAGTACTATCGGTGAATGGTCACGCTTATTAATTGCAGTAATTGCGTTCATGTGTATGTTTGGTACAACAATTACGGTAATTGATGGTTATTCTCGTACTAATGTTGAAGCAGTACGTATTTTGTTTGGTAAGCAAGAAAGCTCAGTAAGAGTTTTAAACATTGGCATGATTTTAGCCGCATTGTCTGGTTTAGCGATTATTTTCTACTTTAATAATGCAGTGGGCCCGATGTTGAAATTCGCGATGATTGCTTCATTCGTTTCTGCGCCAATCTTCGCTTGGTTGAATTTATCTCTGACTAAGCACGCAAAACACAGTGTAAAAGGCGGCTTATTGTGGTTATCCCTTATCGGCTTATTCTACTTAACAGCCTTTGCAGGATTGTTTATTGCCCAACAAGCTGGTTGGTTAAACTAAAATAATTGAGATAATTACCGCACTTTAGTTTTAAAGTGCGGTAATTTTTTTGAAAGTTTTTAGTAGAAAAGGTATGATGCAGCCTATTCTTAATTATGCAGATGACGAGTTTGACATATAAAAATAATCAATCAGTTCTCGTGGTAATTTATGCAGAAAGCACGCATCGTGTTCTTATGCTTCAACGTCAAGATGATTCTACTTTTTGGCAATCTGTTACGGGTACATTAGAAATCAATGAAACCCCAAGAGAAACAGCGGCTAGAGAAGTTTGGGAAGAAGTTGGATTAAAAATAGAAGAAAATTCGACCGCACTTTTTGATTGCAAAGAGAGCATAGAATTTGAAATTTTCCCGCATTTCCGCTATAAATACGCACCGAATGTGACTCACTGTCATGAACATTGGTTTTTATTGGCAGTTGAGCAGGAATTTGAGCCGATATTAAGTGAGCATTTGGCGTATCAATGGGTTTTGCCTGAACAAGCGATCCAAATGACAAAATCGCCGAATAATGCCGAGGCCATCAAAAAATATTTGATGAACAGCTTTCCTCTATAGAAGAGGGTATAATTTACAAACGTTTTTAAGATAAGAAGGAAAACAACATGGCAGGCCATAGTAAGTGGGCAAATATTAAACACCGTAAAGCAGCACAAGATGCGCAACGCGGTAAAATTTTTACAAAATTAATTCGTGAATTAGTCACTGCTGCAAAAATTGGTGGCGGTGATGTCGGTGCGAACCCGCGTTTACGTGCAGCAGTAGATAAAGCTTTATCAAGCAACATGACTCGCGACACCATTAACCGTGCGATTGAACGCGGTGTGGGCGGTGGTGATGACACCAATATGGAAACAAGAATTTACGAAGGTTATGGTCCGGGTGGAACTGCTGTGATGGTTGAGTGTCTAAGTGACAACGCAAATCGAACCATTTCACAGGTTCGCCCAAGTTTCACTAAATGTGGTGGTAACTTAGGGACTGAAGGTTCTGTGGGCTATTTATTCAGCAAAAAAGGCTTGATTTTAATTAGCGAAGGTGAAGAAGATGCGTTAATGGAAGCGGCAATTGAAGCCGGTGCGGATGATGTTCAACCACAAGATGATGGTTCATTCGAAATCTATACGGCGTGGGAAGATTTAGGTTCTGTGCGCGATGCAATCGAAGCAGCAGGATTTAAAATTGATAACGCAGAAGTGACAATGATTCCATCAACAACTGTTGATCTTGATCTTGAAACTGCGCCTAAATTGTTGCGTTTAATTGACATGTTAGAAGACTGTGACGATGTACAAAACGTATATCATAACGGTGAAATTAGTGATGAAGTTGCAGCTCAGCTGTAATTTTAAGGAGATTTAGAATGAAATTAGCTAAAGTATTACCAGCAATGGCCGCTCTTGTTGTTTTATCAGCTTGTGCAAGCGATGCACCAAAAATGGAAAACAAGGCAGAGCAAACTGCAGCACCTACTGTAACGGATAAAACAGTAGTTTATACTTGTAACAAGAAAACTGTAACTGCAGTTTATCAATTCGAAAACCAAGAGCCAACAGCAGCAATGGTAATGGTAGGCAACAAAGTTGTAGCGAAAGATTTCGCTCGTGATGCAGCTCAAAAAGACTTCACTTCATTTACTTCAGGCAAATATGTTTGGAACGTAGATAGTGGTTTAACTTTAGATAAATTTGGTTCTGTTGCGCCAGTAAATCTTTTAATCAAAGGCAAAAAAGCAGACAAAATTGTTGTGAAAAACTGTGATGTAGATGCAAAAGCAACTGCAAAAGCAAATCAATAATTAACGCTAAAAAACGGCCGGCATTGACCGGCCGTTTATTTTTGAGAATTTATGAGTATTATTTTAGGCATTGACCCAGGTTCTCGTGTAACGGGCTATGGTGTGATTAGGCAAAATGGTCGCCAATTAGAATATCTCGGCAGTGGAGCAATCCGCACGCAGGTCGAGGATTTACCTACACGATTAAAACGAATTTATGCCGGTGTGACAGAAATCATTACACAATTTCAGCCCGATATGTTTGCCATTGAACAAGTGTTTATGGCTAAAAATGCTGACTCAGCTTTAAAACTGGGACAAGCGCGTGGTACGGCGATAGTGGCGGCTGTGAACCATGATTTACCTGTATTTGAATATGCCGCTCGTTTGGTGAAACAGACTGTCGTAGGGATTGGTTCGGCAGATAAAGTGCAAGTTCAAGATATGGTGACACGAATTTTGAAGCTCTCAGATAAACCACAAGCTGATGCGGCAGATGCCTTAGCTATTGCGATTACTCATGCTCACACTATTCAACATTCCTTGCATATTGCAGGCTCGGTCAAAACGACAGAAACGCATGAAAAAATGACCGCACTTTTAAAAACAAGGTACAGCCGAGGTCGATTTAGATTAAAAATTTAACTGGATTAATATCCAGTTTTATTTTATTCTATGCAAAATTTTTTTTACATGGAAATCTTATGCTCGGTCGTTTAAAAGGCATCTTATTAGAAAAACAACCACCTGAAATTTTGCTTGATGTACAAGGCGTCGGTTACGAATTATTGTTACCAATGACCAGTTTTTATGACTTACCAGAAATCGGGCAAGAAACCACTTTATTTACCCATCTTGTTGTGCGTGAAGATGCTCATCTTCTTTTTGGATTCGCCCAAAAAACTGACCGCACTTTATTCCGTGAATTAATTAAAACTAATGGTGTTGGTCCTAAATTGGCACTCGCGATTTTATCAGCTATGTCAGTAGAGCAGTTTGCTTATGCTATTGAGCGAGAAGAACTGTCAAAATTAGTTAAAATTCCTGGTGTGGGCAAGAAAACGGCTGAACGTTTATTGGTAGAGTTAAAAGGGAAGTTTAAAGATGTTCGCCAAAGTGATTTCTTTGTGGAGAGCAAGCATATTCCTTCGACTTCAGAATTGCGTCAAGCGGAGAGCTCAGCTGATGAAGCAGTTGCTGCGCTGATTGCGTTAGGCTATAAACCAACCGATGCTGAAAAAATGGTGAAAAAAGTAGCTAAAGCTGACTTGAGCAGTGAGCAATTAATTCGCGAAGCCTTAAAAGCCGCATTATAAAGATTAAACAGATATGATCGAAGCAGATAGAATTATTAGCAGTCAGGCAAAGATAGATGAAGATGTCATCGATCGTGCGATTCGTCCAAAGCTTTTAGCGGACTATGTGGGACAGCCACAAGTGCGAGAGCAGATGGATATTTTCATTAAGGCGGCGAAATTACGTCAAGATGCCTTAGATCATCTTTTGATCTTCGGCCCTCCAGGCTTAGGAAAAACGACGCTAGCTAATATTGTGGCGAATGAAATGGGTGTGAATATTCGCACCACATCAGGTCCTGTGCTTGAAAAAGCTGGAGATTTAGCGGCAATGCTGACCAATCTTGAACCCCATGATGTGTTATTTATTGATGAAATTCACCGTCTTTCCCCAGCGATTGAAGAAGTGCTTTATCCAGCAATGGAAGATTATCAGCTGGATATTATGATCGGTGAAGGCCCTGCTGCACGCTCAATTAAATTAGATTTACCACCTTTCACATTAATTGGTGCAACAACTCGAGCGGGTTCTTTAACTTCACCATTGCGTGATCGTTTTGGTATTGTTCAGCGTTTAGAATTTTATTCCGTTGAAGATTTAACTTCTATTGTGACAAGAAGTGCCTCTTGCTTAAACCTGGAATTAGAAGATAAAGCCGCTTTTGAAGTCGCTCGTCGTTCACGTGGCACGCCTCGCATTGCAAATCGTTTGTTGCGTCGCGTTCGAGATTTTGCTGATGTGCGTAATGATGGCATTATATCGGCAGACATTGCGAAGCAAGCGCTTTCAATGTTAGATGTAGATGATGCGGGCTTTGATTACTTAGATAGAAAATTGCTTACCGCAGTGATTGAACGTTTTGATGGTGGACCAGTTGGGTTAGATAACTTGGCTGCAGCAATAGGTGAAGAACGAGACACTATCGAGGATGTTTTAGAACCTTACTTGATTCAACAAGGATTTTTACAGCGTACGCCTCGAGGCCGAATTGCGACCTCGTTAACTTATCGACACTTCGGACTTCAGAAGCCGTCAGAATAAGAGATAGAAAAAAGGACATATTGATATCAATATGTCCTTTCTTTTTGAAACCTGCTTAGTTAGTTCCTTCAGTATAGCTTTTCATGCTATTTAATCTTGCTAAACCCACATCACAGCTTTTTTGTTGAGTCGCTAATTCCATTTCAAGAATTTGCTGTTTGCTTTGGTTCAGTTTACTTTTGATTTTACCTACTTGAGTATGAGTGCCAGGCTGTTTTTCTGCTTGAGCAATCAAATTTTCTGTTTCTTTAAATAACTGTGTACATTGTTGTGGAAGAGCAGCTTTGTTTTCTGTAAGAGGTGCTGCGGTAGCAGATAATGCCATAGAACCGAAAAGTGCGGTCAAAATTACGCAAATTTTTTTCATTGTAAATCCCTACAAATCTTTCCAAATATTATTAGGCTAAAAAATAGCAAAATCTTGCAGCCCTGTCTAGTGATTATTTTGTCCATTTTTTTTAAATAAAGTTTCCTTGTGATAGATAAATTTTTCCATTTTGAGCAAAAAATACAGAATTTGATGTGGATCAATTTTGTTATTGTTATGCAAAATAGGGTATTTTGTAACTTATATCAAAAAATGTGATCAAGATAACGGTTTTTTCTGTTTTTTATCCTCATAAATAGTAGTAGAATAGGGCAAATCTTTGAATATTTATATTGTAATCGGTTACTGTATTCTGTTTTGAGAATAGAAAAGGTAATTATTACGTAAATAATTCAATATTTCTTAACAAGTTCTGTTGAGTAGTTTGGGGTGGTTATTTGGGGTTATCCTTGGTAATCATAAAGTGAAAATCTTGTAGATTTATACAAGGAGTTGAGATGTTAGACGTTGTTGATCTCTCACGCTTGCAGTTTGCATTAACTGCGTTATATCACTTCATTTTTGTACCATTAACATTAGGTTTATCTTTCGTTCTTGTGATCATGGAAACCATTTATGTTAAAACGGGCAAAGAAGTATATAAAGATATGACTAAATTCTGGGGTAAGTTATTTGGTATTAACTTTGCTCTAGGGGTAACGACCGGTATTATCATGGAGTTCCAATTCGGGACAAACTGGTCTTATTATTCTCACTATGTAGGTGATATTTTCGGTGCGCCATTAGCGATCGAAGCATTACTTGCATTCTTCTTAGAATCCACTTTCGTGGGTCTATTCTTCTTCGGTTGGGATCGTTTAACTAAAGGTAAACACTTACTCGCAACTTACTGCGTAGCCTTTGGTTCAAACCTTTCTGCGATGTGGATTTTAGTCGCGAATGGTTGGATGCAACATCCGGTAGCGGCAGAGTTTAACTTTGAAACCGTTCGTATGGAAATGACCAGCTTCTTAGATCTTTGGTTAAATCCAGTTGCGCAAAGTAAATTCTTACACACATTAACAGCAGGTTATTCAACTGGTGCTATGTTTGTATTAGGTATTAGTGCATTTTATTTATTAAAAGGCCGTGATATTGGTTTTGCTAAACGTTCATTCTCTGTAGCAGCAACCTTTGGCTTTATCGCGGCATCAGCAGTATTAATTATGGGTGATGAATCAGGTTACGACATCGGTAAAGCACAACCTGTGAAATTAGCTGCAATGGAAGCTGAGTTTGAAACTCATCCTGCACCAGCCCCATTCCACCCAGTGGCGATTCCAAATACTGCAGAAATGAAAAATGATTTTGCGATTGAAATCCCATATTTAGGTGGTTTAATTGCAACGCGTTCTTTAGACACTGAAATCGTTGGTTTGAAAGAAATTCAAGCAAAAAATGAAGGTCGTGTTCGTAACGGTATGGTTGCTTATGATTTATTCACACAATTAAAAGCAGAGAAAAAATCAGCAGGCCAAGTAAATCCAGAAACTAAAGCAAAATTTGATGAAGTCAAAGGTGATTTAGGTTTCGGTTTATTATTAAAACGTTACACAGATAAAGTTGTAGATGCAACGGATGAACAAATTAAACAAGCAGCACGTGATACTATTCCAAACGTAGGTCCTAACTTCTGGGCGTTCCGTGGTATGTTAGCAGCAGGCGGTTTAATTATTTTACTGACCTTTGGTGCATTTGTTCAAAATTTACGTAACAAAGTGACTTCTTCTCGCTTATTACTTAAAGCATTGCTTTGGGGTATCCCATTGCCAATCTTAGCGATTGAATTTGGTTGGTTCTTAGCTGAATTTGGTCGTCAACCATGGGCGATTTATGAAGTATTACCGGTAGGTGTGTCTGCCTCTAACTTGAGTGTAGGTGATTTATGGTTCTCTATCGGTTTAATTTGTGTACTTTACTTCTTCTTCATTATTGCGGAAATGTATTTGATGTTTAAATATGCACGTTTAGGTCCAAGTGCATTGAAAACCGGCAAATACTATTTTGAGCAATCATCTAAATAAGCAGGAGATGGATTATGCTTGATTATGAAATTCTACGTATTATTTGGTGGGTGCTAGTTGTTGTATTGCTTATCGGTTTCTCTGTAACAGATGGATTCGATATGGGCGTGACCGCACTTTTACCCGTAGCAGGTAAGAAAGAAGTAGAAAGACGTATTATGATTAACTCTATTGCTCCACACTGGGATGGTAACCAAGTTTGGTTATTAACTGCTGGTGGTGCAATCTTCGCGGCATGGCCGATTGTTTATTCTGTAGCGTTTTCAGGCTTCTATATTGCCTTATTTTTAGTGTTAGCTGCGTTATTCTTCCGTCCAATTGGTTTTGAATATCGTGCGAAAATTGATAATCCAACATGGCGTGCTGTGTGGGATTGGGGCTTATTTGCGGGTGGTTTTGTACCTGCATTAGTATTCGGTGTAGCATTTGGTAATTTATTACAAGGTGTACCATTCGAATTAAATGAACTTTCACAAGCAACTTACACAGGTTCTTTCTTTGCATTATTAAACCCATTCGCATTACTTTGCGGTGTGTTAAGCCTTGCAATGTTAGTGACTCACGGTGCAAACTGGTTACAAATGAAAACCACTGCTGCATTGCGTGATCGTGCAAGAGCAATTACACAAATTGGTGCATTAGTAACATTAATTACTTTTGTACTTGCAGGTGTGTGGCTTTCATTCAAAGACGGTTATGTGGTGACTAGCACGATTGATCATTTTGCAGCATCAGCACCAGCTTCAGGTAAGCAAGTAGCAGTTGAAGCAGGTGCATGGTTCAAAAACTTCAATGAAAATCCAGCTTTATGGGCGTTCCCAGTATTAGCTGTGGTTGGTGCATTATTAAATGTGGTTGCATCTAAAGCAAATCGTTGTGGTTTTGCGTTCTTCTTCTCTGTATTAACCATGGCTGGCGTGATCATCACTGCGGCAGCATCAATGTTCCCATTTGTAATGCCTTCAAGTACTCATCCAGAACAAAGCTTGTTAATGTGGGATGCAACGTCAAGTGAATTAACATTAACCTTAATGTTCTACTTGGCACTAGTATTTGTTACCATCTCATTGCTTTACACCATTTGGTCATACTACAAAATGTTTGGTCGCTTGGATGAAAGCTTTGTTGAAGACAACAAAAACTCATTATACTAAGGAGAAACAATATGTTATACGTAATTTGGGTAGTGGGTGTGTTGGCTGCAGTTATGGTGAGTGCTAAATTGACCATTGGCAAAGAAAAGTCAGGTAAATTTGACGAGTAATGATGATTAATTCACTCTATCAATTAAGTAATAAGGGTTCCTTGCGAACCCTTTCGTTTATTTTAGCGTTATTTTTAACTGCGGCTTTCTTTTTAAATTTAAGTCAATTTTCGACCGCACTTCGAACTGCTCATCCTGCTTGGATTCTTGCAATCTTTTGGGGATTGATTAATTTATGGATCCACGGTATCGGATTCGATATTCGCCGAGCAATATGGCAGCTTGTTTTCTTGCCATATATTGGTTATTTCACCACAATAATTGCTATTGTTCAGCATTGGTTTTTATAAGAACGATAGACAAATATTATTATTTGGAGCTTGCACATCTAATGAACAGGTTCTAAAATAAGCGGCTTGTTATGGCTGATAATTTGAGCATTATTTTGAATAACCAATGTTTTACCTTTCCGGTTCGTGTCTATTATGAGGACACGGATGCTGGCGGAGTAGTGTATCACGCACGTTACTTACATTTCTTTGAGCGTGCACGAACTGAATATTTAAGAACGCTTAATTTTTCCCAACAATCATTATTGCAGGAACAACAGTTGGCTTTTGTGGTCAAAACCATGTCTATTGACTATTGTATTCCGGCAAAATTGGATGATTATCTTATTGTCGAAACTGAAATAAAGGCAGTGAAAGGAGCAACAATTCTCTTTGAACAGCGGTTAGTTCGTGAGGCAGTGGTGTTATCGAAGGCTACTGTTAAGGTAGCCTGTGTTGATCTAGGCAAAATGAAACCTGTCGCAATTCCTGAAGAATTAAAAGCGGCATTTTTAAAGTAAATAACTTTTCGGAGTATGCAATGACTGCAGAATTGAACTTTTTAGATCTTTTTCTAAAAGCGAGTATCGTTGTTCAACTTGTAATTGTGATCTTAATTTCGTTCTCAATTATTTCTTGGGCAATCATCATTCAACGTAGCCGTATTTTGACGAGCGCGTTAAAAGAAGCAAACACTTTTGAAGATCGTTTTTGGTCTGGTGAAGATTTAAATAAGCTTTATGATGGTTTATCTAATCGTCGTGAAGTATTAACGGGTAGCGAACAAATTTTCTTTGTTGGCTTTAAAGAATTCTCTCGCTTAAAACAAGTGAATGCGAATGCACCAGAAGCAATCATCAAAGGTACGACTCGTGCGATGAACCTTGCGATGAATCGTGAAGTAGAAGCACTTGAAAGTCGAGTACCTTTCTTAGCAACAGTGGCTTCTGTAAGTCCATATATTGGTTTATTTGGTACCGTTTGGGGGATCATGCACGCATTTATGGCATTAAGTGGTGCGAAACAAGCAACATTACAAATGGTTGCTCCCGGTATCGCAGAAGCCTTGATCGCAACCGCAATCGGTTTGTTTGCGGCGATTCCAGCTGTAATGGCGTATAACCGTTTAAGCTTACGTGTAAATGCGATTGAACAAAATTATGGTAACTTCATTGATGAATTCACCACAATTTTACATCGTCAAGCTTTTGGTAAAGCGCCCCATTAAAAATAAATGAAAAATTGACCGCACTTAATAAATAAAACGAAAAGTGCGGTGGATTTTAGCGAAGTTTTAGAGGAAATTATGGCTCGTCGTCAGCGTAAAGACATTAAATCTGAAATCAACATCGTGCCATTTCTCGATGTTCTTTTAGTTTTAGTGTTAATTTTTATGGCAACCGCGCCGATTATCAGTCAGAGTGTTCAAGTGGAACTCCCTGATTCGGTGCAAAGTCAAAATGTATCAAATGAAGATAAAACACCGGTTATTTTAGAAGTAGCAGGTATTGGGCAGTATTCGATTTCGATTGGTGGTCAACGCCAAGAAGGCCTTAACGAAGAAATGGTCACCCAATTATCAAAACAAGAATTTGATAAAGACAACAACACAATGTTCTTAGTGGGCGGAGCAAAAGATGTACCTTATGAAGAAGTGATTAAAGCACTGAATTTACTACATCTTGCCGGCATTAAGTCTGTGGGTTTAATGACCAACCCAATTTAAGAATAAGTAGGTAAAACCGTGCAGAATAATCGACGAAAAAAACGTGCAAATGAGTTTGTCATCTCTATTGCGATGCACCTTGCATTGTTTGGTTTGTTGATTTGGAGCTCTCTTTATCAAACCGTTGAAATAATGGGTGGTGGAGAAGGTGAAGGTGATGCCATGGGAGCTGTGATGGTCGATACTGGCAGCGCAGCACAGGAATGGGGACGTATTCAACAACAGAAAAAAGGTCAAACTGATAAACAGAAGAAACCTGAGCCTGTAGTTGAAGAGAAAAAACCAGAGCCTGAACCTGAACCAAATCAGCAAGAAATTGCGAAACAAGAAGAGATTAAGCGTCAGCAGGAAATTCAACGTCAAAAAGAACTTGAAAAACAAAAGCAGCAAGAAATTGAAAAGCAAAAACAGCAACAAGAACTTGCTCGTCAAGAGGCGTTAGAAAAGCAGAAACAGGCTGAAGAAGCGAAAGCTAAACAAGCCGCAGAGGCAGCGAAGTTGAAAGCGGAAGCCGAGGCAAAACGTTTAGCTGCAGCAGCTAAACAGGCTGAGGAAGAGGCAAAAGCTAAAGCACAAGCTGAAGCTCAAAAAGCAAAAGAAAAGGCAGAAGCAGATGCTAAAGCTAAGGCTGAGGCGAAAGCTAAAGCAGAGGCTGAAGCAAAAGCGAAGGCCAAGGCAGAAGCCGATGCGAAAGCGAAAGCGGAAGCAGATGCTAAGGCTAAGGCAAAAGCTGAGGCTGATGCAAAAGCGAAAGCCGATGCTGAGGCGAAAGCGAAGGCTGAAGCAAAAGCTAAAGCAGATGCAGAGGCGAAAGCAAAAGCAGATGCTGCAAAACGTAAAGCAGATCAGGCGGCTTTAGATGACTTTATGAACGGCGGTGATGTCGGTGGTGGTAGCGCATCTAGAGGTGGTAATGCAAATAAAGGCGGTACACAAGGTAGTGGTGCAGGGCTTGGTGCTGGAGATGGTGGTAAAGTTGGTGATCAATATGCGGGTGTTATTAAACGTGAAATTCAACGCCGTTTCTTAAAAGACCCAAGCTTTGCTGGTAAAGTTTGTAGCATTAAAATTCAGCTCGGTCGAGATGGTACGATTTTAGGCTACCAGCGCGTTTCTGGACCAGATGATATTTGTACTGCAGCATTAAGTGCGGTAGCTAGAACGAAAAAAGTTCCAGCAGCACCATCTGATGCTATTTATGAGAAATATAAAGCGCCGACTATCGACTTTGATATCAATGCTCGATAATTGGTTTTAGGAAAGTAACAACGTTAAAATAAGGTGATTAAATGAAATTGATCAAACGTGTTATGGGGCTATTTGTGGTGATGTTTGCGTTTGCAAGCACAGCAATGGCAGAAGATGAAGTTCGAATTGTGATTGATGAAGGTGTTGATGGCGCTCGTCCTATCGCTGTTGTTCCTTTCGCAGGTTCTGCACCTGAAAATATTGGTCAAATTGTTGCAGATGACTTACGTAATAGTGGTAAATTTAACCCAATTCCAGTAAGCCAAATGCCACAACAACCAACAACTGCAGCTGAAGTGAAACCAGAAGCTTGGACAGCTTTAGGTATTGATGCTGTTGTGGTAGGTCAAGTGACTTCAACGGGTAGCGGTTATAACATTTCTTACCAATTAGTTGATACTGTAGGTGCATCAGGTACACCAGGTGCGGTACTTGCGCAAAATAGCTATACAGTAACAAATAAATGGTTACGTTATGGTGCACATACCGTGAGTGATGAAGTATTTGAAAAATTAACTGGTATTCGTGGTGCATTCAGAACACGTATCGCTTACGTGGTGCAAAAAAATGGTGGCTCACAACCTTATGAAGTTCGTGTCGCTGATTATGATGGTTATAACCAATTTATCGTTAATCGTAGCTCACAACCAATTATGTCTCCAGCTTGGTCTCCAGATGGTAAACGCTTAGCGTATGTATCTTTTGAGAACAAAAAATCACAACTTGTTGTACAAGACTTAGGTTCAGGTTCTCGTAAAGTAGTAGCTTCTTTCCCTGGGCATAATGGTGCGCCAGCATTCTCTCCAGACGGTTCAAAACTAGCATTTGCTTCTTCACAAGATGGTTTATTAAACATCTATGTAATGGGCTCAAATGGCGGTACCCCTACTCAATTAACTCGCGGTGCGGGTAATAATACGGAACCATCATGGTCTCCAGATGGTAGCTCAATTCTCTTTACTTCAGATAGAGGTGGTTCACCACAAGTTTATCGAATGAGTGCAAGCGGTGGTGGTGCATCACCAGTTGGCGGTCGCGGTAGTGCGCAAATCAGTAGTGATGGTAAAACACTTGTGATGATCAACGGTAATAATAACGTGGTAAAACAAGATCTTACCAGCGGTAGCTCTGAAGTATTAAGTACATCTTTCTTAGGCGAAAGCCCAAGTATTTCTCCTAACGGTATCATGATTATTTACAGCTCTACACAAGGGCTAGGAAAGGTGTTACAATTAGTTTCTGCAGATGGTCGCTTTAAAGCGAGTCTTCCAGGAAGTAATGGCCAAGTGAAATTTCCAGCTTGGTCTCCATACTTGACTAAATAAAAAAACTCATTGAGGAGAAATCTAATGAACAAATTTGTTAAATCATTATTAGTTGCTGGTTCAGTAGCTGCATTAGCAGCATGTAGCTCATCAAACAACGATGCAGCAGGCAACGGTGCTAACAACGGTCAAACTTTCGGTGGTTACTCTGTTGAAGATCTTCAACAACGTTACAACACCGTTTACTTCGGTTTCGACAAATTCAACATTGAAGGTGAATACGTTCAAATCTTAGATGCTCACGCTGCATACTTAAATGCAACTCCAGCTTCTAAAGTTGTTGTTGAAGGTAACACTGACGAACGTGGTACTCCAGAGTACAACATCGCTTTAGGTCAACGTCGTGCTGATGCAGTTAAAGGTTTCTTAGCTGGTAAAGGTGTTGACGCTGGTAAAGTATCAACTGTTTCTTACGGTGAAGAAAAACCTGCAGTGTTAGGTCACGATGAAGCAGCATACTCTAAAAACCGTCGTGCAGTGTTAGCATACTAATTTTTAGAGAATTTTGATTCTTAGAAAAAGGGAGAGTAGAAATACTCTCCTTTTTTATTTGTTCTAAGATATTGTCAGAAATTGACGAGTATTCACGCAATTAACACAATTTCTTCAGATTTTTCTTGCGTCAGAAAATAAAATCGGTAATATACGCACCTGTTACGAAATGATGTGGGTCGTTAGCTCAGTCGGTAGAGCAGCGGACTTTTAATCCGTTGGTCGAAGGTTCGAATCCTTCACGACCCACCACTTTAAATCAGCACCTTAACGGGTGTTTTTTTTATACCTAAAATTTAGGATAAAGACTTTCCTACTCTCTTTTTCTAAAAACATATAAAAAAATAACCGCACTTTCGTACGGTTACTTATCTATATTCTAAAATGATTAGCCGTGATAACGTCCTACGCCTAATTCATCTTCTTTACGAGTTCGGTTCATCACCTCTTGTGGTGATTGTGCAATACGTAATCCCATTTGATCTTCTGTACGCACTACTTCACCACGTAGAGAGTTAGTATAAACATCAGTAATCTTGATATCGACAAACTTACCAATCATATCTGGTGAGCCTTGGAAATTCACAATACGATTGTTTTCAGTACGTCCTGTTAATTCCATAATATCTTTCTTAGACGGCCCTTCTACCAATACACGTTGCTCTGTACCAAGCATACGGCGACTATATTGTGCAGCTTGTTGGTTGATACGCTCTTGTAAAAGATAGAGACGTTGTTTTTTCTCTTCTTCAGTAACATCATCTGGCATATCTGCTGCAGGTGTGCCTGGACGTGCAGAATAGATAAAGCTGAAGCTCATATCAAAATTCACTTGCGAGATCAGGTTCATCGTTTGTTCAAACTCTTCCTTGGTTTCACCTGGGAAGCCAACAATGAAATCTGAGCTGATTTGAATATTTGGACGCACTGCACGTAATTTACGAATGATTGATTTATATTCTAACGCGGTATGACCACGTTTCATCATGGTTAAAATACGGTCTGAACCAGCTTGTACTGGTAAGTGTACGAAGTCTACCAACTCAGGCGTATCACGATACACATCAATAATATCATCAGTAAATTCGATTGGGTGGCTGGTGGTAAAACGCAAACGGTCGATACCATCAATAGATGCCACTAAACGTAATAATTCTGCAAATGTACAAATACCACCATCAAATGTCGGGCCGCGATATGCGTTTACGTTTTGGCCTAATAAATTAATTTCACGTACACCTTGCTCTGCCAACTGCGCAATTTCAAATAACACATCATCAACAGGACGGCTCACTTCTTCACCACGGGTATAAGGCACCACACAGTAAGTACAATATTTATTACAGCCTTCCATAATGGACACAAACGCAGTTGGACCTTCTGCACGAGGTTCCGGTAAACGGTCAAATTTCTCAATTTCAGGGAAACTCACATCCACCACCGAACTTTTACCGCCACGAATTTGGTTAATCATTTCAGGCAAACGATGTAAAGTTTGCGGACCAAATACAATATCCACATAAGGCGCACGATGACGAATATGCTCACCTTCTTGTGAAGCCACACAACCGCCCACACCAATCACTAAGTTTGGATTTTGTTTTTTTAATTCTTTCCAACGACCTAACTGATGGAACACTTTTTCTTGTGCTTTTTCACGGATAGAACAGGTGTTAAGAAGTAACACATCTGCTTCTTCTGGAATATCTGTCAATTCCAAACCATGTGTATTTAAGAGAAGATCGGCCATTTTCGATGAATCATACTCATTCATCTGACAGCCCCATGTTTTAATATGTAATTTTTGCGTCATATTGCTTAAAAAATAAAGATTAGTAAAAAGATAAAATCGGTCGGCTATTGTACAGATTTGTGGGAATTCTGGCTAGTGTAAAATGGACTTTTACCCATTTCGGTATAGAAAAAGTGCGGTTAAAATCATCTAAATTTTAACCACACTTTGTTTAGTATCCTTCTTCTTCCATATTGGGTAGGAATGTTTTTTGTTTGATTCGTTTTACTCTCGTTTCAATTCGTCCATCTGGGTGTAGTTCAATTTCACGCCAACCTGGTTGTAAGGTATCTAACGCAAAATGATTGCTATCTGGCTTAAATTGAATACAAGTTGCTGGCGTTGCCATGGTTTGATACCCCTGCCAATAGCCATCAACCTGTTGATGAATATGCCCGTATAAAATCCCTTTTACATTGTTGAATTGAGCAAGAACGGCTGAGAAGCTATGTGCATTACGTAAGTTATGCTGATCAAGCCATGCTGAATTCGTTGGCAATAGATGGTGGTGCAAGACGACTAAGCTATGACGCGCTGGATTTTCAGCTAATTTTGTTTTTAACCAATCTAACTGATAAGCGCTCAATTCACCATGAGGCACACCAGATACTTGGCTATCTAACAAAATCACTTGCCAATGTTTGCCTAGAAGTAAATGTTTTGATGCATTAATAGGCGATTGGCTTAAATGCTCTGCCATTTTAGGTTGGAAATCATGGTTACCCGGAAGCCAAAATACTGACTTATTTAACGGTTTAACCATTTCAACAAATCGCAGATAGCCCTCATCGCTACTATCTTGTACCAAATCCCCTGTTGCAAGCACGACATCGTACTCAAAAGGCTCCAACTGAATTTCTTTTAATACCTGAGAAAAACTTTCGTGCGTGTTGATACCTAATAAGTCTTTGCTTGTATCTTTAAACAAATGAGGATCGGTAATTTGTAATAATTTAACAACTTCACTCGCAGGTTCGTATTCAAATCTATTGTTCATGGGACTCCTATTGCCAGCGTTGCTGCAATTTGGCGTAATTTAATTGAAGCCATTGCAAGCCCATTACTGCAATGCCATTATCAATTTTGCCATCACACATCCATTGATATGCTTGCTCACGTTTCACCACATGAACACGGATGTCTTCATTCTCTTCAGCTAAACCATGAAGTCCCTTGGCTTGCGAGCTATCTACTCGTCCGACAAACAAATGAATACGTTCGACGACACCGCCCGGGCTATCCCACACGCTTAAACAATGTGTGAGATCTTGAACGGATACGCCTGCTTCCTCTTCACTTTCACGCAAAGCGACTTCTTCAGGTTGTTCACCCTCTTCTACCATCCCGGCGATTAATTCTAATAACCAAGGGGAACGAGCTGATTCAGGTTGATATGCACCAATACGTACTTGCTCAACTAAAACCACTGCATCTTCTTCCGGATCGTAAGCAATCACTGCAGAAGCAGCACCTTTGACCAACAACTCCCTTGTTACGACACCACTTTTTCCACCGGCAAAAAGCTTATGTTTAAACTGTACTTTCTTAAGTGTAAAAAAACCTTTATAAACAGTTTCTTCATTAAGAACTTCTATATCATGCTGACTAAACTGTTGAATTTCTGACATCATTACTCTCCTAGTATCGAGGTCGCATAATACTCCCATAAAAAAATAAAAAAAACTGAACCCTCTATTTTTTTGTCGAAACTTTGAAGCTGGTCACAAAAAAAGAAAACCTATGATGATTTCTTATTCATCATAGGTTTACATTAAAAATTTATTTAAATTAACAAACGCGGCTAGTTATTTCCCCATCTACCACCTTTGTTTTAATGGTGTCGCCTGTTTTGACTTGCTTCACACTCACAATAGCATGTCCTTTGTCATCCTCTGCAATGGAATATCCTCGTGCCAATACTTTTAATGGGCTTAATCCATCTAACTTGCCACACAATGTTGCCAATTTATTTTGACGTTCTGTAACTTGACGATTCGCCCCTAAATTTAACCGCACTTGTAACTGAGCTAAATATTGAGATTGTTTTTGCAATCGATAAGGCAACGGATTTTGTTTTAAGCGCGCTGAAAGTGCGGTCAATTTTTGCTGCGTTTTATCCATCTGGCGCTGCATCGCCAAGACTAAACGATGATGTAATTGCCCCGTTCTGGCTTTCTGCATCAATAATTGATTTTGCGGATGTTGGTTTTGCAGGCGTAAACGTAACTGTTGCAAACGTTGTTGTTGATGACTAAAAATACGATCTAACGCCATCTCCAAGCGCTGTTGCTTATAAGCTAACTGTTGAAGTAACTCCTGCTGATTACGACTCACTAACTCCGCCGCAGCAGAGGGTGTCGGCGCACGTAAATCAGCCACAAAATCGGCGATAGTGACATCGGTTTCATGGCCTACCGCACTGATAATCGGTAAATTAGAACGGAAAATCGCACGTGCGACTTCTTCTTCGTTAAAGCACCAAAGATCTTCTAAAGAACCACCACCACGGCCGACGATCAATACATCCACTTCTTGACGTGCATTAGCGAGTTCAATCATTTGGACGATTTCAGCCGTTGCTTCTTTGCCTTGTACTGCCGTTGGGTAAATCACAACCTTTAAACTGGGATCGCGGCGAGCCAAAATATGCAGAATATCTTGCAACGCTGCACCAGTCGAAGAGGTAACAATACCCACTGCTTTAGCAAAGTCAGGTAAGCTTTTCTTCAAGTTTTGTGCAAACAACCCTTCAGCCGCCAATTTCATTTTTAGCGCTTCAAATTGCTGTTGCAACAATCCTTCGCCAGCAGGGTGCATGGATTCAATAATCAGCTGATAATCACCGCGAGGCTCATATAAACTGACATTTGCTCGCACCAAGACCTGCATGCCGTTTTGCGGACGAAACCCCACGCGCAAATTTTTCATGCGGAACATCGCACCGCGAACTTGGGCATTTTCATCTTTTAGCGTTAAATACCAGTGCCCTGACACCGGTTGAGTGAAATTAGAAATTTCCCCTGTAAGCCAAATCTGTGAAAAATTCCCTTCCAACATTTGGCGAGCGGCGCTGTTAAGTTGGGAAACGGAGTAAATGTTTTCAGACATTATTCAATCAACACCCAACCGTCATCTAGCCAGTTACAAATCGAATCAAGCAATAATTCCATTGTACTTTCAGGATCTTCCGTATCATTCACTAAATTGTCTAAAAATGCCCAGTCTAGCGCTTCACCATCGGAAAGGCGTTTCAATACTTCTGCTTCAATGAAATTTACTTCATCCAACCATTCGCCATTCGCATAAATGCGGAGCGGATTTTCGGTGTAAAGCAATTTGCAGTTATTGTCCTGCATTAATACACCTTGTTCCTCTTCTAAAATTGACCGCACTTCGTCAGGATCGGACATCTCATCGGATACTAACATTTCATAACGACGTGAACTCACTGTGCCTGCTACTGCTTGTTTGAACAAGGCATCAAAGGCTTCTGACTCTGCCAATTTCGCTAAGAATTGCTTTTTCATTGCTTGAATATTTTCATCCGCCAATTTGCCCGTACTTTGCTCTGATTGCGTTAAGCGTAACGGTAATTGGAATTCGCTTAAATTCAATTCAGGATCTTGATGACAAAACGCTTTATTCACGTTATCAAAAATGTCAGCTAAATTCGGGTAACGCAAGCCAAAAGAAAAGGTCAAACAATCATCTTCTGCCACACCATAATGTGACATACGAGCCGGAATATAAAGAATATCGCCTGGATTCATCACTTCATCAATTACCAATTCGCCCATATCATCGAAAATACGGATCGGCTGATTTGGTTTGAATTCTGTGGAAGAATCACACCATTTGCCTAACTGCCAACGGCGATGACCATAGCCTTGCACCAAGAACACATCATATTCGTCATAATGTTTACCAACGGAACCTCCTTTAGGTGCATAGGACACCATAATATCATCACGTTGCCATTGTGGGATAAAGCCAAATTTATTCCAAAGCTGACCGAGTTCTGTACTCCATTGCTCTAAATTTTGGACGAGCACTGACCATTTCTCTGGTACATCTGCAAAATCCTCTTCGGATAAGGGACTGAAAAACACTTTCCAATTATCATCCGAAAAGGTTTTCACTAAACGCGCGGTCACCTCTTCGCCTTGTGCTAATTCGATAATATCGTCAGGCTCGAATTGACCAACAATTTCAGGTAAACCATTACGAATAATCAATGGTTTTTTCTGCCAATAATCACGCAGGAAAATTTCAGGGGTAATGCCCTCAGGCAGACAATATTGGTTGGAAAGTGCGGTCATTTTTTTACTCCTTTTCCTGTTTTTCTTGTTGGGCTTTTTCTTGTGCGGCTTTGGCTTGCTCTGCTGCACGTTTACGACGAATTTCTTTAGGATCCGCTAATAATGGACGGTAAATCTCAATACGATCGCCATCTTTTAATTGATCCGTTAATTTTGCAGGACGGGAATAAATCCCGACTTTATTCTCGCGCAAATCAATCTCTGTAAACTGTTGTAAAATGCCTGATTGCAAAATAGCCGTTTGGATCATCGTGCCTTCATCCACTTTGAAGGATTTTAAATAATAACGATCAGGCAAGGCATAGGCGATTTCAATATTAATTTGGTTCATGTCTTATTCTGTCTTAATGAGTTTTCCGTTATTATAGCGGAAAAGTGCGGTCAATATTAACGATAAAATCAGGAGTTCATCATGAATTGGGTATTTTTTGCCATTGGTTCAGCCTTTTTCGCTGGGCTTACCGCTATTTTAGGAAAATTAGGGGTTGAAGGCATTAACAGCAATCTCGCGACCTTTATCCGCACAATTGTGGTGTTACTCGTTACAGCGGGCATCATTAGCGCACGTAACGAATGGCAACTGCCACAACATATTGCCGCAAAACCACTTACCTTTTTAATTCTTTCTGGTGTTGCCACGGGTCTATCTTGGCTTTGTTATTATCGCGCGTTGCAAATGGCACCCGCCTCTTGGGTTGCGCCCATTGATAAACTCAGTGTGGTGATTGCGATTATTTTAGGTGTGGTATTGTTAGGCGAACCTTTAAGTATGAAATTAGTTATGGGAAGTCTATTAATTCTCTCGGGCGTTTTAGTCTTAGCCTTATAGATTGAGAAATTAGCCCTTTTTCGCTACAATACGCCACTATTTTTATTCAAGCAGAAAACTATGTCTGAAATTAAACTCATCGTGGGGCTGGGAAACCCTGGCGATAAATATGCGGAAACCCGCCACAATGCTGGTGAATGGCTGATTGAGCGTTTAGCTCGTCGCTTTAATGTTTCGCTTAATGCAGAAAATAAATTCTTCGGTTATGTAGGAAAAACACTGATTAACGGCAAAGAAGTCCGTTTTTTAGTGCCAACGACGTTTATGAATTTAAGCGGAAAAGCAGTGGGTGCACTTGCTAATTTTTATCGCATCAAACCAGAAGAAATTTTAGTGCTACACGATGAATTAGATTTACCGCCGGGCACAGTAAAATTAAAACAAGGTGGCGGACATGGCGGTCACAATGGTTTAAAAGATATCGTGGCACAGCTTGGTAACAGCAACAATTTCTATCGTTTACGCATTGGCATTGGCCATCCTGGACACCGTGATTTAGTTTCAGGTTTTGTGCTTAACAAACCCTCGCCAGCAGAAAGAGAAGCGCTCGATAAAGTGTTAGATGAAGCCACTGATTGTATCGAATTGCTTTTCAAAGAAGGCATGGTGAAAGCTACCAATCGCTTAAACAGTTTTAAAATTTAACTCAAAAGTGCGGTGAAAAATACCATAAATTTTAACCGCACTTACGCTCACAATAAGGAAAACATCATGGGATTTAAATGTGGTATCGTTGGTTTGCCAAACGTTGGCAAATCTACCCTTTTTAATGCATTAACCAAAGCCGGGATTGAAGCGGCAAACTATCCGTTCTGTACAATCGAACCGAATACTGGCGTGGTACCAATGCCGGATCCGCGTTTAGATGCGTTAGCGGAAATTGTTAAACCTGAACGTGTGTTGCCAACCACCATGGAGTTTGTGGATATCGCTGGTTTAGTTGCGGGGGCAAGTAAAGGTGAAGGCTTAGGGAATAAATTCTTGGCTAACATCCGTGAAACTGATGCAATTGGTCATGTTGTTCGTTGCTTTGAAAATGACGACATCGTGCACGTTGCGGGTAAAATCGATCCATTAAGCGATATCGAAACCATCAATACCGAATTAGCCCTTGCTGACTTAGACAGCTGTGAACGTGCCATCCAACGTTTACAAAAACGTGCAAAAGGTGGCGATAAAGACGCAAAATTTGAGCTTTCTGTGATGGAGAAAATCCTTCCTGTACTTTCTGAAGCAGGCATGATTCGTTCTGTTCCTTTAGATAAAGATGAGTTATTAGCAATTAAAAGCTATAACTTCCTCACATTAAAACCAACCATGTACATTGCTAACGTGAATGAAGACGGTTTTGAAAATAACCCATATTTAGATAAAGTGCGTGAGTTTGCAGAAAAAGAAGGCTCTGTTGTGGTGCCTGTATGTGCAGCGATTGAAGCTGAAATTGCAGAGCTTGATGACGATGAAAAAATCGAATTCTTACAAGATCTTGGTATTGAAGAACCTGGCTTAAACCGTGTAATTCGTGCAGGTTATGCCTTATTAAATCTTCAAACCTACTTCACTGCGGGTGTGAAAGAAGTACGCGCATGGACGGTTTCTGTTGGTGCAACCGCCCCTAAAGCAGCGGCTGTAATCCACACAGACTTTGAAAAAGGCTTCATCCGTGCAGAAGTAATTGCTTACGATGACTTCATCCAATTCAAAGGTGAAAATGGTGCAAAAGAAGCCGGTAAATGGCGCTTAGAAGGTAAAGACTACATCGTCCAAGATGGTGATGTTATGCACTTCCGCTTTAACGTATAAAAACGCTTCAGACCGCATAACTATGCGGTCTTTTTGTATTTATAAAAGGAAAAAACAATGTCGGATAAATTAAATCAACTCATCGAATTGTTAAAACTAGAAAAAGTTGATGATCTTATCTTTCGCGGTGCGAGTGAAGACTTAGGTTTTCGTCAAGTGTTTGGCGGTCAAGTAGTCGCTCAATCTCTGTCTGCTGCAATGCAGGTTGCCCCACCAGAGCGCGTACTCCATTCTTGTCATGCTTACTTTTTAGCACCGGGCGATAGTCAATACCCGATTATTTATGACGTGGAAACTTTACGTGAAGGACGTAACTTTTCTGCATTACGCGTAAAAGCCATTCAGCATAAAAATGTGATTTGCCACGTCACTGCATCATTTCAAGTACCCGAAGAAGGCTTTGACCATCAATCCGCTATGCCAGAAGTGCCTGGTCCTGAACAATGTATTGATGAGCACGAAATCATGTTAAAAGTGGCGCAAACTTTGCCTGAAAGCCTGAGTGAAAAATTTGCTCAAGAACGACCATTTCAGATTCATAGCCGATATTTGAACAATCCATTTGATGGTCGTGAACTGCCGCCTGAACAATATGCTTGGTTTAAAACCAACGGAGAGGCACCATTAGATTTGCAGACTCAACAATGTCTCTTGGCCTATTTTTCTGATTTTCACTGTATTTTGACCGCACTTCACCCACATGGGAAAGGCTTTTTGCAGAAAGGGATGAAAGTGGCTACAATCGACCACAGCATTTGGTTCCACCGCCCTTTCAATTTAAATAATTGGCACTTACATGCTATTGAAAGTAACAATGCTTTTGCGGGACGAGGTTTAGCGAGAGGACAAATTTTTGCTGCAGATGGCACATTAATTGCCACCACACAGCAGGAAGGTTTAATTCGTTATCAAGAATAACCGCACGTTAAAACCAGGTGTAGACTACCCTTCGTAACCGATATCTTCGAAAGTTGGGTTTTCTGCGCCTTGTTTGGCTAATTCATCACAAATTTCATTTTCACGATGACCTGAATGCCCTTTCACCCACTGCCAATCAATGTTATGAGTTTGAATCGCCTGATCTAATGCAATCCATAAATCCTGATTTTTTACCGCTTTGCCCGTACTCGCTTTCCAATTGTTTTTCTTCCAATTGTAAATCCATTGTGTAATGCCATTTTTCATATATTGGCTGTCGCTATAAAGCGTCACATGACAAGGCTCTTTCAAGCTATTTAAGGCCTCAATCACTGCTCGTAATTCCATGCGATTATTGGTAGTTTTGAAATATCCTTTTGAAATATGTTTTTCATGCTGTTTATAGCGCAGGACAATCCCTATGCCACCGGCTCCCGGGTTGCCTAGGCAAGATCCATCCGTAAAAATTTCAATCTGTTTTTGCATAACTAATTCGAGCTTGTGTAAAATAGGCCGTATTTTAAAGGAAACAGATAGGTAGAACAATGATAAATCCGGATCGCCAAATTGTACTGGATACTGAAACCACCGGTATGAACCAAATTGGTGCGCATTACGAAGGACATTGCATTATTGAAATTGGTGCCGTGGAAATGATCAACCGTAAATATACGGGCAATAATTTCCATATTTATATTAAGCCGGATCGTTTAGTTGATCCCGATGCCATTAAAGTTCACGGTATTACGGATGAAATGCTGGCGGATAAACCGGATTTCAAAACGATTGCACAAGACTTTATTGAATACATTCGTGGTGCGGAACTGCTGATTCACAACGCACCCTTCGACGTGGGCTTTATGGACTATGAATTCCGTAAACTTGGGTTAGATATCAAAACAACCGACATTTGCCTCGTCACCGATACGTTGCAAATGGCACGCCAAATGTATCCTGGAAAGCGTAATAGCTTAGATGCGTTGTGTGATCGTTTAGGCATTGATAACAGCAAACGAACACTCCACGGCGCGTTACTGGATGCGGAGATTTTAGCCGACGTTTATTTATCCATGACAGGCGGGCAAACCAGTCTATTTGATGAAGATCATGCGGATAGTTCGATGATCCAAGCTAGTGCCAATATGCAAGATATTCAAAGTGCGGTCAATTTTTCGCAGAATTTAAAGGTGTTACAACCTACCGATGATGAACTCCAAGCCCATTTAGATTTCATTAAATTGGTCAATAAAAAAAGCGATGGCAAATGTTTTTGGTCGATTCGTACGGGGGATGAAACCTCACATTAATCGGTTATCTATTAATCAGATAAACATAAAAAAGAAAAAAAAGATTGACGGTTTTAACGTTCATCATTATTATACCCAGCACTTAGCGGAGTGGTAGTTCAGCTGGTTAGAATACCTGCCTGTCACGCAGGGGGTCGCGGGTTCGAGTCCCGTCCATTCCGCCAATTAAGCCGAGATAATGAAGCACCTGAAGGTGCTTTTTTTATGCCCGAATTTTACCTGCCAGCCAACATTCGCTATAATTAACCGAATTTACACTTTACAGAGATATTTTTTATGACAACTCCTGTCGTTGCCTTAGTGGGTCGCCCAAACGTAGGCAAATCCACCCTATTCAATCGTTTAACTCGTACTCGCGATGCGCTTGTCGCAGACTTCCCTGGTTTAACCCGAGATCGTAAATACGGCCATGCTAATATTTCCGGCTATGATTTCATTGTGATCGATACTGGCGGTATTGATGGCACAGAAGAAGGCGTTGAAGAAAAAATGGCAGAACAATCCTTATTAGCGATTGAGGAAGCCGATGTCGTGCTTTTCTTGGTGGATGCGCGTGCAGGTTTAACGGCTGCAGACATTGGCATTGCCAATTACTTACGCCAACGCACTAATAAAACAACCGTAGTTGTAGCAAATAAAACTGACGGTATTGATGCAGACTCACACTGTGCGGAATTTTATCAATTAGGCTTAGGTGAAATTGAACAAATTGCGGCATCACAAGGTCGTGGTGTAACCCAATTAATGGAACAAGTACTTGCGCCTTTAGCGGAAAAATTACAAGAAAACGAAGCAGAAAATGACCGCACTTCTGACAAAGAAGAAAAAGATGAATGGGATCACGAATTCGACTTCGATTCAGAGGAAGATACGTCATTAATTGATGAAGCATTAGACGAAGAGCTTGAAGAAGAACAAGATAAAAATATCAAAATTGCGATTGTAGGCCGTCCAAATGTTGGTAAATCGACATTAACCAATCGTATTTTAGGTGAAGATCGCGTGGTCGTTTACGACATGCCAGGCACAACACGTGACAGTATCTACATTCCAATGGAACGTGATGGTCAGCAATACACCTTGATTGATACAGCAGGTGTGCGTAAACGTGGTAAAGTGCATTTAGCCGTTGAGAAATTCTCTGTCATCAAAACATTACAAGCAATTCAAGATGCAAACGTGGTATTACTCACAATTGATGCGCGTGAAAACATTTCAGACCAAGATCTCTCTCTACTTGGCTTTATCTTAAATGCAGGTCGCTCACTTGTGATCGTCGTAAATAAATGGGATGGCTTAGATCAAGATGTGAAAGATCGCGTCAAATCCGAATTAGATCGCCGTCTTGATTTCATTGATTTTGCCCGCGTGCACTTTATTTCTGCTTTACACGGCAGTGGCGTAGGTAATCTTTTTGATTCGATTAAAGAAGCTTATGCTTGTGCGACGCAAAAAATGACGACTTCCCTTCTCACCCGCATTTTACAAATGGCAACGGATGAGCATCAACCACCAATGATTGGCGGTCGTCGTATTAAATTAAAATATGCTCACCCAGGCGGCTATAATCCACCAATTATCGTGGTACATGGAAACCAAATGGATAAATTACCGGATTCATACAAACGTTATTTATCTAATTATTATCGTAAGAGTTTGAAAATTATTGGTTCACCAATTCGTTTGCTATTCCAAGAAGGTTCAAACCCATTCGCGGGTAGAAAAAATAAACTCACACCAAACCAATTACGTAAACGTAAACGTTTGATGAAGTTTATCAAAAAAGCGAAACGCTAATCTTAACAAAAAAAGAGCGGTCAAAAATCCCTGTGAATTCTGACCGCTCTTTTTATTGAAAAATAAATTATTCGTCTATAACCACTTTACCAATATAGCCTAGATTACGATAACGTTGAGCGTAATCAATACCATAGCCGACAACAAATTCATCCGGAATAGAAAAACCAATCCATTCAACAGGCACTTCAACTTCTCGACGAGAAGGTTTATCTAACAAGGTACAAATCGCCAAGCTTGCAGGATCGCGTAAATTTAAAATTCCACGCACTTTTTCAAGGGTGTAACCCGTATCAATAATGTCCTCAACAATCAGCACATGTTCATTACAAATATCGCCTTCAAGATCTTTCGTAATTTTCACATCGTGATTACTTGTCATTCCGCTACCATAGCTTGAAGTTGTCATAAACTCCACTTCTACCGGTAATTTTAATTCACGCACGAGATCGGCCATGAACATAAATGAACCACGTAAAAGCCCGACAACAATCAGTTTATCAATGGCTTTTTGTTGATAAAAATGCGTAATTTCCGCGCCAAGTTCAGCTATGCGACTACGGACATCCGCTTCTGAAATCATAATATCGACGTGGTGTTTTTTCATGGTCTTTCCTTTTTAATTTAATCGTTTGCGTATTCTACAATAAAAAAGGCTGAAGTTTAAACCTTCAGCCTTTTTAACCCTAACGAATTTACTTTCTACTCTACCTGTTGAAGCAACCTGCAATCGCTACGAAACAGATGTGCGTATAGTAGCAGAAAGAAACTACATGTCAATAAGAATTATTATCATTTTTATAAATTTATTAATTCCCTGAGATTTTCATCTTGTCGAGTAAGATTGAGCCGGTTTGGATATTGGATCGATGTTCAACATCATCTGCTACTGCCACAATATTTTTCAACATATCTTGTAATTGACCGGCAATGGTAATTTCAGCAACTGGATATTGGATTTCGCCATTTTCCACCCAAAAACCCGCCGCACCACGAGAATAATCCCCCGTCACAATATTTACGCCTTGCCCCATAACATCGGTAACCAATAAACCAGTGCCCATTTGGCGTAAAAGTGCGGTCAATCCGCCTGTTAAATTTGGTTTCACAAGCCAGTTGTGAATACCGCCTGCATGACCGGTACTTTGCATACCTATTTTTCTACCGCTGTAACTGGTGAGCAAATAGGTTTGCAACACGCCATCTTGAATAATTTCAAGATCTTGTGTTCGCACTCCTTCGCTGTCAAAAGGCGTGGAGGCTAAACGTTTTAACAAATGCGGACGCTCACTAATTTGGAACCAATCTGGCAATACTTGTTTTCCAAGATGATCGAGCAAGAAACTGGATTTACGATATAAGCTGCCGCCACTAATCGCCCCCGTTAAATGGGAGATTAATCCTGTTGCCACATCATTTAAGAAAATCACGGGCACTTCACGTGTTGTTAATTTTTGTGGATTTAAACGTGCAATCACTTTTTTCGCACAATTCTGTCCAACCCAATCCGCTGGAAAAAGCGCATCAAACTCACGTGAAACTGTATATTCGTAGTCATTTTCAAGTTGATCTAGCTCGCCACCAATCACCGAACAGGATAAAGAATAGCGGCTAGATAAGTAACTTTGTAGCATGCCATGTGTATTACCATAAACACGCACACCAGTATGCGAATTAAAGCTTGCGCCATTACTATTCACAATTTTAGCATCGTATTCCAACGCTGATTTTTCAGCTTCTAAAGCTAATTTTGTAGCCTGTTCAACATCAACACTTGCTCCATGATAAAGTTCTAAGTCGGGGGCTTCAAAAGCCATTAGTTCTTTATCTGCTAGACCTGTGCAATCATCTGGCGAAGTATATTTTGCAATAGCGAGCGCGGCTTCAACAGTGTTTTTAATGGCTTCTTCACTTAAATCTGAGGTGGACGCATTGCCTTTTTGTTGGCCTAAATAAACAGAAATACCTAATGCCCCATCATTAGTAAATTCAACATTTTCAATCTCTTGCAGACGTGTTGAAACCGATAAACCACTGACTTTTGTCACGCCAACTTCAGCAGTGGCGCCCGCTTTCTGTGCGGTTTCAATCGCAAAACTGACTGCATCACGCAATGTTTGCTCTTGAGATTTTAAAAGTGCGGTTAAATTTTCTGCTGTTTTCATGGTGATAATCCTATTAAAAATTTGCGCCATTTTATCTTATTTTGAAAGTTTATGCTAAAATGCACCAAATTTTTCATAAGGTAACAGAATGGCAAAACGTAAGAAAAAAGAAGCCTTTGATTGGGAAGATGAAGACCAAGAAGAGATTATTTGGGTAAGTAAAAGTGAAATCAAACGTGACGCTGAGGATTTAAAACAGCTCGGCGAGAAATTGGTGAACTTAACCAAAGCAAATCTGACTAAGGTTCCACTAGACGATAGCTTGAAAGATGCCATTGAATTAGCGCAACGTCTACAAAAAGAGGCACGTCGTCGCCAATTGCAATACATCGGTAAGCTCTTACGCTCAATTGATGCAGAGCCTATTCGTGAAGCTTTAGAAAAAATTGAAAACAAACATAATCAGCAACAAGCTATGCTGCATAAGTTGGAAATCTTACGTGATGAATTAGTTGCGAAAGGTGATGCGGCTCTGACTGATTTATTAAATGAACATCCTTCTGCAGATCGCCAACACTTACGTAATTTGATTCGTGCAGCACAAAAAGAGAAGGAACAAAATAAGCCGTCAAAAGCTTATAGAGAGATTTATCAGGTCTTAAAAACACTTATTTTAGAAGACTAAAATACAGCTATTTTTGACCGCACTTTGTGTCAAAAAAGTGCTATGATTAGCTACCCTTTTAATAAGGAAAAAACGTTATTTATGAATATTCGTTGGAATATTATTTTAGGTGTCATCGCCCTCGCTTTATTAGGCTGGTATTATTCGCTCAATCAAGATCATAGCGATTTACAAAGCCTCATTAAAAAGCCTGATAGCCCGGAATACGTCGGTAATAAAATGGAAACCACTGTATTCTCACCTGAAGGTAAAAAACAGTATCTCGCGATTTCCGACAAAGTGGAATATTACACACAAGACGGTCATACGGATTTTATTTCGCCGTTAGTCTATCTTTTTGATGTCTCTTTGGACAATAAAGATAAAGAAGCGAAAACCGATAAAATTCAATTAGAAAAACAAAATTGGAAGCTTAGCGCGAAAAAGGCAAAATTAACGAAAGATCAAATGCTCTATCTTGAAGGTGGTGTGGTTGCCGAGAGCCTTGATCCTTTATCTCGCCTACAACGTGTTGAGACTGAAGCCGCAGTAATTAATTTAAAAACACAAGACATTACTTCCGATACACAAGTAAAAATTAACGGATTAAACTTTAACTCTAGCGGATTGAAGCTCGTCGGAAATTTACGTCAGCAAGTTGCAACTCTAAAGGAACAGGTAAAAACATATTATGAAATCAACAAACAATAAAATTCTGCTTTTAACAGCGTTAATGATGACTTCTTTGTCTGCTTTTGCGTTAAAAGACGATACCAATAAACCGATTAATATTGTCTCAGATAATCAATCTTTAGATATGGAAAACAGCGTCGTAACCTTTACGGATAACGTTGTAATTACGCAAGGTTCCATTTTGATTAAAGCCAATAAAGTAGTCATTACTCGCCCACCAGAAAATTCAGGTAAAAAAGAAACTGTTGAAGCATTTGGTAGCCCTGTTACCTTCCACCAACAACTTGATGATGGTAAACCTGTTGACGGTAGAGCGAATAAAGTTCACTACGATTTAGGCACTGAATTCTTAACATTGACCGGTAATGCTGAATTAAAACAACTAGATAGCAAAATTAATGGTGAACGCATCACTTATGATGTGAAAAAACAACAGTTAAAAGCCAATAGTAATGGAAAATCACGTGTGCAAACCGTCTTAATTCCGACCCAATTACAACAAAAAGGTAAAAAATAACCGATGTCTGTATTACAAGCTGAATTCCTCGCAAAAAGCTATAAAAGCCGAAAAGTGGTTTCTGATGTGAGTTTAACCGTAAACTCCAATGAAATTGTTGGCCTACTTGGTCCAAATGGTGCGGGTAAAACCACTACTTTCTACATGGTCGTCGGTTTAGTGCGTCACGATCAGGGAAAAATCACCATTGATGGCGATGATATTAGCGTATTACCTATGCATGAACGTGCTCGTCGAGGAATTGGCTATTTACCACAAGAAGCCTCTATTTTCCGTCGTTTAACGGTATATGAAAATCTTATGGCGGTATTAGAAATTCGCAAAGATCTCACTGCAGAACAACGCCGAGAGAGAGCGGATGAGTTAATTGATGAGTTCAATATTAGCCATATTCGTGATAGTCTGGGACAATCGCTTTCTGGTGGTGAACGTCGTCGTGTGGAAATTGCACGCGCCTTAGCGGCAAATCCTAAATTCATTTTACTAGATGAACCTTTTGCCGGTGTTGACCCTATTTCGGTGACGGATATTAAGAAAATTATCACGGATCTCCGTAATCGTGGTTTAGGCGTGTTAATTACCGATCATAACGTACGCGAAACCCTTGATGTTTGTGAACGAGCTTATATTGTTGGCGAAGGGAAAATTATCGCGACTGGTACACCGGAAGAAGTCATGAATGATGAGCACGTTAAACGTGTCTATTTAGGCGAACAATTTAAACTATAACCTATGAAATTTACGACATTGCTCTCCCCTGATGATATTCGTCAGGGGGTTGCTTTTTCTAGCAAGAAACGATTATTTGAATCTATTGCCGCTTTCGTTGTGGAAAAACTTCACTGCGAAAATGGCGAACAGGCTTGTTTTGAATGTTTATTTGAGCGGGAAAAATTAGGTAATTCAGGATTAGGCAATGGCGTCGCCATGCCTAAAGCCAAGTTACCTGCTACGGTGTCAGATAAGATCCTAACGGTATTTATGCAATTAGAAACGCCTGTCGAATATGATGCGGCTGATAATAAACCGGTAGATATCGTTTTTGCTGTGCTAGTACCCGAAAATCACTGTCAAGAATATATTCCTGTTCTGGCAGAACTCAATGAAAAATTAACTGATAAAAACTTAATTAAACAACTTCGTTCAGCACAAAGTGCGGATGAAATTTGGCAAATTTTTGAATGTGCCGATCATTCAGAAGAATCTGAAGACGACACAAATTTAGATAATATTGAACCTCAAGAGGTATAACCTAACCAACTAACCATAAGGAATCACGCAGATGGAAATTATTATTATCAGCGGTCGCTCCGGCGCGGGGAAATCTGTCGCATTACGAGCTTTGGAAGATATGGGCTATTATTGCGTGGATAATCTCCCTCTCGATTTACTTCCTCAACTCACCAATATTCTCGCCAAAACTCAAACGGCTGTTGCCATCAGTCTCGATATTCGAAATCTTCCCCATTCAAGTGCTGATTTAGACAAGATTCTGACAGATATTCAAGCCACTTATTCCGTCAAAATTATCTTTCTGGACAGCGATCGTAGTACACTTATTCGTCGTTACAGCGATTCACGCCGTCTTCATCCCCTTTCAGCGCAAGATCTCCCACTTGAGTCAGCGATTGATTTAGAATATCAGCAACTTGAACCTTTAATTCAACATGCTAATTTTATTATTGATACCGCACCACTTTCGACTCATTCATTATCTGAACGGTTAAGAGAAGTTTTACGTGGTAATACGGATAAAGAACTTAAAATCGTGGTTGAATCGTTTGGCTTTAAATACGGTATTCCGCTTGATGCCGATTATGTCTTTGACGTACGTTTTCTACCCAATCCACACTGGAACCCAGAACTTCGTCCAATGACGGGGCTTGATGAACCTGTTGCACAATTTTTACTTGCGCATGATGAAGTGAATAATTTTATCTACCAAACGCGTAATTACATCGAAACATGGTTACCGATGTTAGAGCAAAATAACCGAAGCTATCTCACTATTGCCATCGGCTGTACAGGTGGTAAACATCGTTCTGTTTATATTGCTCAACAAATTGGTGAATATTTCCAAGCCAAAGGCAAGAATGTGAAAATTCAACATAAATCCTTGGAAAAGAATAAAAAGAATTAATCAAACCATAAAAAACGCAGCAACTTGCTGCGTTTTTTGTTAAACCACATATTGCTCAAAAATCTCGGGCAAATTCGTAATTAACGTTTCTTTTCCCGCCACCTTTTCATTCTGCCAAACTTGCAATAGCACATCTGGCGTAAATAATTGTGAGGCCTGTTCAGCTAAAGGTAGATAGCTAATATGCCAAGGCTCTCGACCAACTTTTTTACCTTCAGGTTGGCTTATAAATGGCAAAGCAAAATCAAAGTGCGGTAGATTTTCAGTGAGAAATTCACTTAATTCAAAGAAATAGCCACCGCGTTCATATTCCCAAGGTTCAAGTTGTAATGATTGACCTGGAGGCAAAAGATCTGGATCAAAAATATCGATTTCTGTTCCCCAATGATGACGACTTCCCCCAGGAAGCGCGGACCAACGTAAAATGGCCTGTGCTTTTTGCCAATCATCTAACAACGCTAAATCTAATGGATTTCCCGCATCATCATGAACCTTGCGTTCACCGTTAAATTTACCGTTCCAAATGAGTTGTTGACGTTCAAAATCACGAAAGCTACTCGCGGGCTGCAAATTAAAGCCATTTTTGACCGCACTTTGCTGCAATCCTTGAAACGCTTTCATTGCCCCTGCTTGCAAAAAATGATTCGGAGAATGAGGAGTAGGCAAATTGATCAAATGTTCACGAGATTTGCCGGTTAACATTTCTGGCGTTAATTTCATCTTACTTGTCCAATAAATTCACTAACATTTGATGATAAATCTGACCGCACTTGGCTAGCTCATCAACGTTTACACATTCATTCACTTTATGAATCGTCGCATTAAGCGGCCCAAACTCCACAACTTCAGCACCCATTAACGCAATAAAACGCCCATCAGAGGTGCCACCGCCTGTTTCTGCTTGTGGTGTAATACCGGTTGTTTGCTCAATTGCCGTCGTTAACGCATCTAATAATTTACCCGGTTTCGTTAAAAATGGTTTACCTGATAAATTCCAATCAATACGGTATTTCAAACCATGCTTTTCAAGCATTTCAGCCACTTTCTGCTTAATGCTTTCATCAGTCACTTCCGTACAATAACGTAAATTGAATTGCACATAAAACTCACCAGGAATGACATTATTACTCCCTGTGCCCGCATGAATATTCGCAATTTGCAAACTAGTCGGCGGGAAAAACTCGTTGCCATTATCCCATTGATATGTGGTTAATTCCTGTAAGAACGGTGCTGCTTTGTGAATTGGGTTTTCCGCTAAATGAGGATAAGCTACATGACCTTGGATACCTTGAATGTAGAGGTTACCCGTAATCGAACCGCGACGGCCATTTTTGACTACATCGCCTAATGTTTTTGAACTAGACGGCTCGCCTACCATGCAATAAGTGATTTTCTCACCGCGCGCCATTAAGGTTTCGACAACACGTACCGTGCCATCTTTCGCGGCAGCCTCTTCGTCAGAAGTAATCAACAAAGCAATCGTTCCTTTATGATTCGGATTAGCTTTCACATATTCTTCTGCCGCCACAATCATTGCTGCCAATGAGCCTTTCATATCTGCCGCACCACGACCATAAAGCATATCATCCACAATGTCGGCAGAAAATGGCGGATAAGTCCATTGCGTTTCATCGCCCGTTGGTACTACATCAGTATGCCCTGCAAAGGCGATAACAGGCTCACCAGCACCATGCTTCGCCCATAAATTTAAGGTATCGTTAAAAGGCATCCATTCAATGTGAAAACCGAGTTTTTCTAAACGCTCCGCAATTAGTTGCTGACAGCCCTCATCATTTGGGCTAATAGAGGGGCGACGGATGAGGTCTTGTGCCAAAGAAATCACTTTTTCTTTCATAAAAACTCCTAAGAAATACTGTTCTTTTAAGCAAATGCTGCGCTATATTCTTTTTCGTTGAAGCCAATCAATGCCTTATCATCTTGCAAAATAATCGGACGTTTGATTAACGTTGGATTTTCGGCTAATACGGAAAATGCGGTAGATTTCGAGAGTGTATTTTTCACATTTTCATCAAGATTACGCCACGTTGTGCTGCGTTTATTAACTAAATTTTCCCAACCAAATTGTGCTTCTGCTTGTTGTAAGAATTGAGTATCTAATCCATCTACACGGTAATCATGCAATTTATGTTCAATATTATGTTCAGTTAGCCACTTCAATGCTTTTTTTACCGTATCGCAGTTTTTAATGCCATAAACGATAATCATATTCTCACCTCTAAAAATAAAAAATCCTCGATTTCATTTAGAACGAGGATTTTAACTGCTACATGAATTAATCACAAATAGATTAACCTATACAACTTATATACCCAAAAGAAAAAGTGCGGTGAAAATCAACCGCACTTTTCAAAAGGGAAATTAGAATTCGTAACCTACGCCCACTTTAGCGCCATAGTTATTCACTTTAGTATCGTCAAAGCTACCTAAACGGTTATATTCTAAACCACCGTTTGCATACACTTTGTCTGCTAATTTATATTTAGCACCCGCAACTACACCATAACCCACTTTGGTTTCAGAAGAGCTTTTATAACGTTGTTCTGCGCGGTCTTCAAATTTGAAACGGTTAGCCGCAAGACGAGCACCAACATAAGGTTCAATTTGAGAGTTGGTATCGAAGTCATAGAATACTGTCGCGCCTAAACCTTGAACTTTAGTGCCTTGGAAGTTACCGTGATGTGTATAATCACCTGCTACACGTACATTACCTAATTTGTAACCTACTGCAACACGTGGCTCAATTTTAGTTTTGCTTGAACCACCATTGGTTAATTTAGTTCTTGAAAGACCAAGATCACCTTCTGCATATAAACCTGCATTTGCAGTTGAAGCAACCGCTAATGCACCGACAACGATAGCTAATAATGATTTTTTCATTGGATAACCCCTGTTATTTGATTGAAAACACTAGAAATATACCACACTGCTTATGAATTTTCACTATGAAAAACCAATTTTCCCTGACATTTTCGACATAAATAGGCAATTTTATCTCGTTGAATGTGATTATGCCGACGAATCGTTAAGTAATGGGTCTGACATTCACATTGATAAGCAAACATTTTGCCTTGCACATTCTCTACATCAAATTGATGACAAGTATCAGCTGGAAGATTAAATAACTGTGTCATCACCGCTTGCCATTCCTGTCCATGCGGTTTCACTCGACCAAATACTTGATACACTATAAGATGGGCTAATTCATGGGGAACAACCTGACGAATAAATTCATCTGAGTTCTCAAGTAGCAAAGTGCGGTTAAATTTAATCTCATTTTTCTGCAAGTATGCGACGCCTGCCTTTACACCTCGCAAGTCATAACTGATTGTCGGGACTGGAAACTTCCTTTGAAAGTGATTTTCAGCGAGTTGTAATGTTTCTGCAAGCTTGCGTTGCACCTGCATTTTTAAATGCCGAAACTGAGTTTGAGATGACATCATCATACTAAGTAAACAAAAACCGCTAAATTAGCGGTTTTTATCATATACACTTAATTTACTTATTTAAGACCTGCTGCTGCACGTAATTCTTCAGCGCGATCTACTTTTTCCCATGGGAACTGTTCACGACCGAAGTGTCCATACGCAGCAGTTTGGCGATAAATTGGTTGAATTAAATTTAACATTTTAATTAAACCATAAGGACGCAAATCAAAGAATTCACGCACTAACTTAACTAATACTTCGTTTGATACTTTTCCTGTACCAAAGGTTTCTACCATGATAGAAGTTGGCTCTGCCACACCAATTGCATAAGAAAGTTGAATTTCACAACGATCTGCAAGGCCTGCCGCAACGATATTTTTTGCCACATAACGTGCTGCATAAGCCGCTGAACGGTCTACTTTTGATGGATCTTTACCAGAAAATGCACCACCACCATGACGAGCTGCGCCACCATATGTATCGACAATGATTTTACGACCTGTTAAGCCACAATCGCCCATAGGCCCGCCAATCACAAAACGGCCGGTTGGGTTGATGAAATATTTTGTTTGTTGAGATAACCATTCACTTGGCAAAATTGGCTTGATGATTTCTTCCATCACACCTTCGTAAATTTCTTTTTGTGACACTTCTTCACTGTGTTGTGTAGAAAGGACGACTGCATCCACCCCCACGATTTTGTTATCTTCGTATTTTAAAGTAACTTGGCTTTTCGCATCAGGGCGTAACCAGGCTAATTTGCCACTTTTACGCACTTCTGCTTGTTTTTCCATTAAACGATGCGCATAAGTAATTGCCGCAGGCATCAAGACTTCCGTTTCATTTGTCGCATAACCAAACATAATCCCTTGGTCACCCGCGCCTTGGTCTAATGGATTCTCACGATCTACACCTTGGTTAATATCAGATGATTGCTTACCAATCGCATTTAATACCGCACAAGAATTGCCATCAAAACCCATCTCTGAGTGTTTGTAACCAATATCACAAATGACTTGGCGAGTGAGATTTTCAATGTCAACCCATGCTGATGTAGTAATTTCACCACCGACTAACGCCATCCCTGTTTTTACATAGGTTTCGCAAGCCACACGAGCTTTAGGATCTTGTTTTAAAATTTCATCAAGTACCGCATCAGAAATTTGATCGGCAATCTTATCTGGATGTCCCTCTGAAACCGATTCAGAAGTAAATAAATAGCTAGACATAAGTTCTCTTCTTTTGGATGTATTGACGTATAGACGGCTATAATACGCTTTTTTGACTAATAAGCAAGCATTCCTATCAAGTATTTTTGAGATGCGACAAGAATAATCTAAGCTTTACGACAGAATTCAGCTCATTAATGCATTAAATGGGCGAAAAACGCCCATTTATTTACCTAATTTTACTTCACTAAATCCAACATTTCTTGCGCATTTGCCAAGGCAAGCTCTGTAATTTCACTGCCACCCAGTAATCTTGCAATAGCTGGAACTCTCTCTTCTTGAGAAAGTGCGGTCATTTTGGTTTCAGTTTTATCATCAACGGTAAATTTCTCTACATTAAATTGATGATGTCCATGACATGCGACTTGTGGTAAATGGGTCACACAAAGTACTTGGCATTTATCGCCTAATTGACGTAATAATTTACCCACTACACTCGCCGTTTTACCGCTAATACCAACATCAACTTCATCAAAAATTAACGTCGGAATCGCCGATTGATCGGACGTTAAGACTTGAATCGCTAATGAAATACGAGAAAGCTCCCCACCAGATGCCACTTTTGCTAGCGGTTGTGCCTGCTGTCCTAGATTACTGCGTAAAGTAAAGACGATATTATCTGCCCCATTTGCCGTCACTTTAGTTAAATCTGAATTCACTTCAATGAAAAACTCGGCATTCTCCATTGCAAGCCCTTTGATAGAATGTGTAACCTGCTGTGCTAATTTTCCTGCAGCTTGGCAACGACTTTCATGCAATTGTTTTGCCGTATGTTGCATTTTCTCAAAGGCTGCTTTTTCTTCTAGAAGAAGACGCTCTTCACTTTCTGAAAAATCTAAAAGTGCGGTCAATTCTGCTTTTAATTTTTGATGCCATTCCACCAACTCTTCAGGTTTCACATTGTGCTTGCGAGCGAGTTGTAAAGCTTGACCTAAACGTTGCTCAATCTCTTGTAATAACATCGGATCTTGCTCAATGTGAGAAGCAAGATGCTGCACTTCACTTGTCGCCTCTTGCACTTGAATAAGTGCATCATTCAACATTGTTTGAACAGAAGCATATCGAGGATCTAATTCGCTTAATTCATCAATGTACTGTGTCGCACGATAAAGCATAGAGTCAATGCTCACCGTCTCATTTTCACTGAGTAGCTGTAAGGCTGATTGTGATAACTGTGTTAGCTGTTCGCTATTTGATAGACGACGTTGATCCTCTTCTAATTCTAAATATTCATTTGGACGAAGGGCAAACTCATCCAACTCTTCTACCTGATATTGTAAAAGTTGTTTCTTCGCTTCATTTTCGGCAACTTTTTGTTGGAAGGTTTTAACTTGCGTTTGAAGATTTTTCCACGCGCGATAATCTTCTCGCATTTGAACGAGCAAATCATGGTGATGCGCAAATGTATCCACCAACTGAAGCTGATAGTCATTTTTCAATAATAACTGCGAAGCGTGCTGCCCATTAATATGAATAAGATATTGTCCAATTTCTTTTAATTGGGAAGCCGACACGGGCGTGCTATTGATAAAGGCTTTAGAACGTCCATCTGCATTAATAACGCGGCGTAGAATACAATCGGAGGGATTATCAGGATCTTGCAATTCTTGCTCTTGCAACCATTGATAAGCGGGATTGGTTGGTTCAATAAAAAATGTGGCGCAGATTTCGGCTCTTTCCTGCCCTTCTCGAACCATAGACGTTTCAATACGCTGCCCCAAGCATAATCCCAACGCATCAATAGCAATGGATTTTCCTGCACCGGTTTCCCCCGTGATCACAGACATTCCTTTCGCCAATTCAATCTCTAATTGACGAACAATCGTAAAATTATTGATGGTAAGTTGGGTTAACATAAAAAAAACCTCCTTAACTGTATATCCATATATTACAACTGTTACAATATACAGTAAAGGGATTTTTAACTTTTGGGATTAGAAATTTTTAAGCCAACCTAATTTGGTACTTAATACATTGTAATAATTATAATTTTTAAGATGTAATAAACGTAGCTTGTGCGGGCTTTTTTCAATATGAACGATATCATCAGGAGAAAAATCTAGCGCAATTTGGCTATCACAGCCTAATTCCAACTGTGAAGTGTTATGTTCTGCAAAGCGAATTGAAATTTTACTATCGCCATCAATTACTAATGGTCGAGAAGAAAGCGTATGCGGAAACATCGGCACAAGAGCAATCGCATTTAAATTTGGCGTTAAAATCGGGCCACCAGCGGAAAGCGAATAAGCGGTTGAACCTGTGGGAGTGGAAACAATCAATCCGTCTGAACGTTGAGAAAAAGCGAATTTATCATTGATGTAAACATGGAAATCAATCATGTGCGCAATTTTAGCTGGGTGAATCACCGCCTCATTTACGGCATTGCTACTGGAGATAATTTCTCCGTTTCGTTCAATTTTAGCTTCCAATAAAAAACGCTCTTCTACAAAAAATTCACCATATTCTAAACACGCTTCTAGCTGTGCATAAGCATTTTTCGGGTCAATATCGGTCAAAAAGCCTAAGTTGCCTCGGTTAATACCAATCATTGGAATATTATATTTAGCCAAAATGCGAGCACGCCCTAGCATATTGCCATCACCACCGATTACAATCACGAGTTGAGCTTGCTCTCCAATTTCTTCAACCGTTGCTAACACCTCTTCCGGTAAACCGAATTTTTCCCCCACTTCTTTTTCAACTAAAACCTGATATCCTCGCTCTTTCAGCCATTGATACAAGTTTTTATGCATTTGCAAATTAATATCGCGACGTGGTTTTCCCATCAAGGCGATGGTTTTAAATGATTTGACTAATTCATCCATACTATGATTGCTCCCAAGTGCAAATTCACCGATTTTTGACCGCACTTGAATTTAAAATTTTAGCCATTATATTACATAGCAATTCAGTTTTGCTAAAATAGCACTAATTTTTGATAAATGGAGAAAAAGATGTCAGAACAAGCACAAAACTTAAATGAAAATGAAGAACTTGTTGAAGAAGTTCAGCAAGAAACCACCGCAACGGAAGATCCGTTAGAAGAAGCGATTGCCCGCGTACAAGAACTTGAAGAACAATTAAAAGCACAAGTAGAAGAAACCTCTAAAAAAGAGCAAGATTTATTGCTCCGTACGCGTGCAGAAATTGATAATATGCGTCGTCGTAGCGAACAAGACATCGAAAAAGCACATAAATTTGCGCTCGAAAAATTCTCAAAAGACATTTTAAATACCATTGATAACTTAGAGCGTGCACTTGCCACACCAGCCAATAAGGAAGATGAAAATATCAAAGCCTTATTTGATGGCGTCGAGCTGACTTTAAAAGAGTTACTCTCAACAGTTTCTCGCTTTGGTGTCGAGCCTGTTGGTGCAGTAGGTGATACCTTTAATCCGGATCTTCACCAAGCTATCTCTATGCAACCAGCAGAAGGCTTTACAACGAATCAAATCACCACCGTTTTACAAAAAGGTTATACCTTAAACGGTCGAGTGATTCGCCCAGCCATGGTAATGGTTGCAGCTTAATTTCTTTTCTAAGACTAAAAGAGCGGACGATTTTTCGTCCGTTTTTTTATTGCCAAAAACCTTGATATAGATCAAATTTATTAAAAAATAATTTGAGAATAATTCTCAATAAAAACTCTCTTGATTTCCAGATTTAGCAAGGTTTCAACTCAATTTTAAGCATCAAAAAACACAAAATAACACTACATGTTGTGTGTTGATCTATTGAATAAAACTATATATAGTGCTTTCGTTTTTTTTTAAAGTTAGCCTATATAGGAGTCATAAAATGAATGCTTTCTTCGTGATTAAGCGTGATGGTTCACAAATTGGGTTTGACCTACAACGTATTACTAATGCAATCAGAAAAGCGGCAAGTGCGGTCAATATTGTTGATGAAATGTATATCCATGATCTGAGCCAGCGAATTAATACCGAGATTTTTAGTCACTATCAGCATGAAATTGATATCAACCAGATTCAAAAAATCGTTGAAGATCACTTAATGACAAGCAAGTATCCCCAAATTGCACGTGCTTATATTGAATATCGTCACGATCGTGATCTTGCTCGTGAAAAACGCAGCCAATTAACCAAAGAAATTGAAGGGCTGATTGAACAAAGCAACGTGGAATTACTCAATGAAAACGCGAATAAAGATGCAAAAGTGATCCCTACCCAACGTGATTTACTAGCCGGTATTGTGGCCAAACATTATGCCAAACGTCACATTCTGCCAAGAGATGTCGTGGAAGCTCATGAAAAAGGCGAAATCCATTATCACGACTTAGACTACGCGCCATTTTTCCCAATGTTTAACTGCATGCTGGTTGATCTAAAAGGCATGCTTTCGCATGGCTTTAAAATGGGTAATGCCGAAATTGAACCACCGAAATCCATCGGCACAGCAACAGCGGTTACTGCACAAATTATTGCTCAAGTCGCTAGCCATATTTATGGCGGTACAACCATTAATCGTATTGATGAAGTACTTGCACCTTATGTGCAACTCAGTTTTGAGAAACATTTGAAAAATGCCGCACAATGGCAAATTCCGGATGCAGAAGGTTATGCAAAAGCGCTAATTGAAAAAGAGTGTTTTGATGCGTTTCAATCCCTTGAATATGAAGTCAATACACTCCATACGTCCAATGGTCAAACACCGTTTGTTACCTTTAGTTTTGGCTTAGGCACAAGTTGGCAAGAACGTTTAATTCAGCAATCAATCTTGAAAAACCGTATTCGTGGCTTGGGTAAAAATCACAAAACGCCAGTCTTCCCTAAACTGGTCTTTACTATTAAAAAAGGCGTGAACCAAAACGAACAAGATCCGAACTATGACATTAAAAAACTGGCATTAGAATGTGCTTCAAAACGCATGTATCCAGATATTTTAAACTATGATCAAGTGGTTAAAGTCACAGGCTCATTCAAAGCCCCAATGGGTTGTCGTAGCTTCTTGGGTGCTTATGAAGAAAACGGTCATGAAGTGCATGATGGTCGCAATAATTTAGGTGTGGTGAGTTTAAATCTACCTCGTATTGCTCTTGAAGCACAAGGAAACGAAGAAAAATTCTACCGCACTTTAGATGAACGCTTAGCCCTTGCGAAGAAAGCCTTGCTTACCCGTATCACTCGCTTAGAAAATACCAAAGCGCGTGTCGCACCAATTCTTTATATGGAAGGTGCTTGCGGCGTTCGATTAAAAGCTGATGATAACGTTGCCGATATTTTCAAAAATGGCCGAGCATCAATTTCTTTAGGCTATATTGGCATTCACGAAACCATCAATGCGCTGTATAAAAAAGGGCATATTTTTGACGATGAACAACTGCGTGAAAAAGGCATCGCGATTGTGCGTCGTTTAAATGAAGCGGTAAAACAATGGCAGAAAGAAACCGGTTATGCATTTAGCCTTTATTCCACACCAAGTGAAAACTTGTGCGATCGTTTCTGTCGTTTAGATACCAAACAATTTGGTATCATTGAAGGCGTTACCGATAAAGGTTACTACACTAACAGCTATCACTTAGATGTAGAGAAAAAAGTGAATCCATACGATAAATTAGACTTTGAAATGCCTTATCCTGAATTAGCGAGTGGCGGCTTTATCTGTTATGGCGAATACCCTAACATTCAACATAACCTGAAAGCACTTGAAGATGTGTGGGATTATAGCTACGATCGCGTGCCTTATTACGGCACCAACACGCCAATTGATGAATGTTACGAATGTGGCTTCACGGGAGAGTTTAATTGCACAAGCAAAGGCTTTGTTTGTCCGAAATGTGGCAACCATGACAGTGCAAAAGTCTCCGTAACCCGACGGGTTTGTGGTTATCTCGGCAGTCCTGATGCTCGTCCATTCAATGCGGGCAAACAGGAAGAAGTAAAACGTCGAGTGAAACACCTATAATGTCGCAACATTGATTATGATAAAATAGCTTATCAAAAGTGAGCTATTTTTATTTCAATAAATAAGGAAGTACCATGCCAACACTTACACAAATCACGCAATCCATCATGCAAGATCCCGATAATCAATCTTTTACTTCACAAGGCATTGAACCGCTTTTTGCCGCACCAACCACGGCTCGTATTAATATTGTCGGACAAGCCCCCGGAATTAAAGCCCAAGAAAGTCGTTTATATTGGAATGATAAAAGCGGTGATCGCCTACGTGAATGGCTAGGTGTGGATCGCAATACCTTTTATCACTCGGGTATGTTTGCCGTGATTCCAATGGATTTTTATTACCCAGGGAAAGGAAAATCGGGTGATTTACCACCGCGCAAAGGTTTCGCGGAAAAATGGCATCCAGCAATTCTTGCTAATTTACCCAATATTGAGCTGACGATTCTCATTGGACAATATGCACAAAAATACTATTTGCCAGAAAATAACCTTAATGTAACGGAGACTGTTCACCATTTCCGTGATTTTCTCCCTCAATTTCTTCCGCTCGTTCACCCTTCTCCACGCAACCAAATTTGGCTCAAGAAAAATCCATGGTTTGAACAAGAGATTGTGCCGACATTACAAAAGCAAGTGAAAGCGATTTTATCTCGTTAATTTATCTCGCTAAATTGATATTTGATTAATGAAGTGCGGTCAAAAAGCATCCAGTTTTGACTGCACTTTTCTTTTATTATAATCAATTTTTAGTATGCATTATTTCCTGACTGAGGCCTGTTATGCTAAAATCGCTGGCCTTAAAAATATAGGAAAAAATATGCAAGTAATATCTGTCACAAACTCTCAACGAAAAGCATGGAATAAACAAACTATTATATTCCTTTCTGATGTAGCTCTCTTTTTTATTCTACTCAATACACTTCCTTTTGCCCCTGCTGCGAATAAAGGATTATCTTTACTCGCATTTGTGGCCATTCTATGGCTCACCGAAGCAGTTAGTGTAACCATCACTGCATTATTCGTTCCAATTCTATCTGTTCTATTAGGATTAGCTGATAGTCGTGAAGCGCTTGTTGCCTTTGCAGATCCCACTATTTTCTTATTCTTTGGTGGTTTTGCACTTGCTACGGCATTAAATGTGCAAAAGATCGACCAAATGATTTCCAACAAAATCATGCAATTAGCGAAAGGTCGCCTTTTTGTTGCGGTGCTTTACCTTTTCTTAGCAACGGCATTTTTATCTATGTGGATGAGTAATACGGCCACGGCGGCGATGATGATCCCGCTTTCAATGACCATTTTAAGTCAGTTAGACCGTAATAAAGATCACAATACTTACGTATTCGTGTTATTAGGGATTGCCTATAGTGCCACCATTGGCGGGATGGGAACACTTGTGGGAAGCCCACCTAATGCGATTGCAGCCTCCCAACTTCATTTAGGTTTTGCTGACTGGTTAATGTATGGCACGCCAGTCATGTTAATTTTATTCCCGCTTATTATTGGTTGGTTATATCTTGTATTTAAACCTAAATTAGGCCTTCGTTTTGCTGCTGAATTTGAAAAAATTCACATGACCAAACAACGTGTTTTAACGTTGGTCATTTTTATCACTGTAGCAATTCTGTGGATTTTTGGTGGGTACCTTAACCCAATTATTTCTCAATCATTAGGTTTGCCAAAACCTATTGGCAGCTTTGACAGTATGGTTGCACTCTCCGCAGCAATTGTCATTTGTGTAACGGGTATCGCAAGTTGGAAACAAGTGCAAGAAAATACAGAATGGGGTGTGCTGTTCCTCTTCGGTGGCGGTTTAACCTTAAGCTCGGTATTGACTCAGTCTGGTGCAAGTAAAATCATGGCAGATGGTATTGTCTTCATTATTGAAGGCGGTCACTACTATGTGATGGCATTAATTGTTGCAGCCTTTATTGTCTGCTTGACTGAATTTACGTCAAATACTGCAAGTGCAGCTTTACTGGTTCCAATCTTTATTTCCATCGCACAAGCACTGAATATGCCACCGCTTGGTTTTGCGATGATTATCGGCCTAGGGGCATCTTGTGCCTTTATGATGCCGGTCGGTACACCACCGAATGCGATTGTGTACTCAACAGGTTTTGTTAAACAATCCGAAATGATCCGCGTGGGTAAATTTATTGATTTAACCTGTATGCTAATTATCGGGACAATTGCTTATCTCTTCTGGATGTAACCTTTAAAACCGAATAAGTGCGGTTAAAAACAAGATGATTTTTAACCGCACTTTTTTATTTTATTTACGCAAACGTTTGCCTTGAATCAAAATTAACGTATAATTCGCACAATTTTTTTACTTAGGGAAACCAAATGAATAACAACCTGCTTTATACAGTGGAAGACAAACCACCTTTCGGATTGAGTTTACTCCTTGCCGCACAGCATTTACTTGCCGCACTAGGGGGAATTATTGCTGTACCATTGGTCATTGGTAACGTCTTAAAATTACCGACTGAAGATACCATTACATTAGTTAATGCAGCACTTTTAATTTCTGGTGTAGTAACCGTTATCCAATGTAAAGGCTTGGGGCCTATTGGTATTCGTTTACCAAGTGTGATGGGGACCAGTTTTACTTTCGTTGCTGCTGCACTTGCCATTGGTTTCAGTGAATATGGCATCGCTGGTATATTAGGTTCTTCTCTCATTGGTTCCTTAGTGATGATTATCGGCAGCTTTTTCATGCCGTATATTCGTAAATTATTCCCACCACTTGTGACGGGAACTGTCGTTATGATGATCGGCTTAAGCCTGATTCCAGTTGCCGTTGACTGGTTTGCAGGTGGTCAACGTGGTGATGCAAATTATGCGACGCCAGAAAATTTAATGATGGCAAGCTTTGTCTTAGTGATCGTGGTCGCTCTCGTGCAATGGGGTAAAGGGATTTTCTCTGCAGCCGCCATCGTTATTGGGATGATGACAGGTTATCTCGTCTGTTTAGCGATGGGCTGGGTAAGCTTTGAAGGTGTAAAACAAGCACAAACTTTCGCGATTCCGCAACCACTGCACTTTGGCTTAGCTTTCCCAATTTCAGGTATTATCGGCATGTCCATTGCCTATTTAGTGACAATCGTTGAATCAAGCGGTAACTTCTTAGCCCTAGGTAATGCCACCAAAACCGAAATCACCGGCAGACATTTACGCGGCGGGGTTTTAGCCGATGGTTTAGGATCAGCCTTAGCCGCCATTATGTCCACTACACCATTCTCTTCATTCTCACAAAATATCGGCGTGATTTCCTTAACTGGTGTAGCAAGCCGCCACGTAGTAGCATTAACAGGTGTACTTCTTGCTTTAGCGGGTTTATTCCCTGTATTCGGTGCATTAATTGTTTCAATCCCATTGCCTGTATTAGGCGGTGCAGGCTTAATGATGTTCGCGATGATTATCGCTGCCGGTATCCAAATGTTGGATAAAGTCGCACGTAGTAAACGCAATGGTTTAATCATCGCCATTTCTATTGGTTGTGGCTTAGCCGTGACGACTCGTCCTGAATTGCTTGATAAATTACCGCACTTTTTCAAAGAAGTGCTCGGTTCGGGCATCACCGTAGGCTCATTACTTGCCTTAATTCTTAACCTTGTCCTTCCAGAAGATAAAGTAGAAGAAACAAAAGAATAGATAGCGAATAAGGGCAGATTAACACTGCCCTTTTCTTTTCCTGTAAAATATTTCTAAAACTGACCGCACTTTGTTAAAATCATTCATCATTTTCCATTTATCAAGGAATAAAAATGGCAGATTTACCTTTCTTTATTGAGCTCAACGAACAAAATCTTACTGAAACATTGCAACGTTCTGTTGAAACGCCACTTGTCATTAACTTTTATGCGCCAAGCCATAAAGAATCAGCGGATTTTGCAACAGTCCTACAACGTGTTGCAGAACAACATCAAGGACAATTTATCCTCGGCTTAGTCAATTGTGAAACAGAGCAAATGATTGCTGCTCAATTTCGTATTCAAGCATTGCCTACGACCTATCTTTTCAAAGAGGCTCAAGCAATAGATGCATTCCCTGGTGCACTAGATGAAGCCAGTTTATTGCAACGTTTGAGTGCAATTTTGCCAAAAGAAGAAGATTTAAAATTCCAAAAAGCTTTAGATTTTTTACAAGTGGAAGATTACGACTCAGCCCTTCCATTACTGAAAGATGCCTGGGAACTTTCGGATAAGAAAAACAGCGATGTGGCATTACTTTATGCGGAAACTTACATTGCCATGAAGAAAACGGAGCCTGCGGCAGATATTTTAGCGCAAATTCCTATTCAGGATCGCGACAGCCGTTGGCATGGATTACAGGCGCAGATCGAACTTTTAATTAAGGCCGCTGATACGCCAGAAATTCAACAACTACAAGCGGATTATGCGAAAAATCCAACGACTGAAATTGCGTTGAAATTAGCAGTTCAGCTACATCAAGCCAATCGAAACGAAGAAGCATTGGATTTATTATTTAGCATTCTTAAGCAAGATCTTTCTGCAGAAAATGGTGAAGTGAAACAACAGTTTTTATCTATTTTATCAGCCATTGGCAATGCGGATCCTATCACCAATAAATATCGCCGATTGCTGTATTCATTGCTTTACTAATACGATCAACTATTTTTTTATGCATGAAGGCTTTATAATGGACAGATTCCAAAAGCCTCATGCTTTATTTTATAAACAAAGGATTCTTTATGTCAGACGTTAAACACAGCAAATTATTAATTTTAGGTTCAGGCCCCGCAGGTTATACCGCCGCTATTTATGCCGCACGTGCAAACTTAAAACCTGTTTTAGTGACCGGTCTTCAACAAGGCGGGCAACTTACTACCACGGATGAAATTGAAAACTGGCCGGGTGATTTTGAAATGACAACTGGCCCAGGTTTAATGCAACGTATGTTGCAACACGCTGAAAAATTTGAAACGGAAATCGTGTTTGATCACATTAATAAAGTCGATTTATCTTCTCGCCCATTCAAACTTTATGGCGATATGCAAACCTTCACATGTGATGCATTAATCATCGCAACAGGTGCATCAGCACGTTATATCGGGTTAGAATCTGAAACCGCTTATAAAGGCCGCGGCGTTTCAGCTTGCGCTACCTGTGATGGTTTCTTCTATCGTAATAAACCAGTTGCCGTTGTCGGTGGCGGAAATACTGCCGTTGAAGAAGCGCTTTACTTAGCTAATATTGCCTCTGAAGTACATTTAATCCACCGTCGCGATAGTTTCCGTGCGGAAAAAATCTTAATCGATCGCTTATACAAAAAAGTCGAAGAAGGCAAAATTGTTCTTCATACTGACCGCACTTTGAATGAAGTATTAGGCGATAACATGGGCGTAACCGGTGTACGTTTAGAAAACGTGAAAACCGGCGAAAAAGAAGACGTGAAATTAGACGGTTTATTTATTGCCATCGGTCATGCGCCAAACACTGAAATCTTCCAAGGTCAGCTTGAACTTAATAACGGTTATATCGTTGTCAAATCAGGTCTTGAAGGCAATGCAACAGCAACCTCTGTGGAAGGCGTATTTGCTGCGGGTGATGTGATGGATCACAACTATCGCCAAGCCATTACTTCAGCAGGTACAGGCTGTATGGCTGCATTAGATGCTGAACGTTATTTAGATGCACAAGAATAAATAAATTTCCTTATTTATTTTCCCCTCTTTAACAAAGAGGGGTTAGGGGAGATTTTAAAGAATCAATTCTGTATCAATGAACTCGCCCTTCAAACTCCCTCTCAATTGAGAGGGAGAACTTTTTAAATACTAATTCTACAAATCTATGGACAAACTTCGCCAAAAATATTTACAAAAATGGCTTCGTGCGCAGCAACAACCTGTTAAAAAATTAATGCGTACCAATATTGCCCTTGCCACACTTTCCTCCTTAATTCTGGTGGCTCAAACCTATTTTCTTGCGACATTGCTCGACAAGCTCATTATGCAACATGTCGATCGTGCGGAACTGGCTCCCTATTTTATTGCATTAATCATTACTTTTGCTTTGCGTGCAGTTATTTTATGGCTGCGCGAAAAAATTGGCTTTAAAGCAGGTCGATTACTACGCAATCATATGCGCCAAAAGATCTTAGATAAAATCCACCAAGTAGGACCTGCGACTATCAATAACAAACCTGCTGGAAGCTGGGCAAGTATCATGCTTGAACAAGTGGAAAATCTGCATAACTTCTATGCGCGTTTTCTACCACAACAAAGTTTGTCGGCCATTGTCCCAATGGTGATTTTAATTGCCGTATTCCCACTCAACTGGGCGGCTGGATTGATTTTAATGGTCACTGCACCGCTTGTACCAATTTTTATGATTCTGGTAGGGATTGCGGCGGCAGATAGCAGCCAAAAAAATATGGCCACCCTTTCTCGCTTAAGTGCCCAATTTTTGGATCGCTTACGCGGTTTAGAAACCTTGCGTCTTTTCAACCGCACTTCAGAACAAACACAACATATTGAAAGCAAAACGGAAGACTTCCGTGAAACGACCATGACAGTACTTAAAATGGCGTTTCTCTCTTCCGCTGTGTTAGAGTTTTTCACGTCCATTTCCATTGCTTTAATGGCAGTGTATTTTGGTTTTAGTTATTTAGGCCAAGTCGAATTTGGTACTTATGGCACCACGCTGACCTTATTTACCGGCTTTTTCTGCTTAATTCTTGCACCAGAGTTTTATCAACCATTGCGTGATCTCGGGACTTACTATCACGATCGTGCTGCCGGTATTGGTGCTGCTGATGCCATTGTCGATTTCTTAGAAGCAGATTATTTAATTGCCCATCAAGGCAATGAAAAAATTCCAGCACAAAGTGCGGTCGAGATTCAGGCTGAAAATTTAGTGGCGCTTTCTCCACAAGGTCAACCATTAACTAAGCCTCTTTCATTCCATATTCCGAAAGAAAGCCATATTGCTCTTGTCGGCCAAAGTGGTGCAGGAAAAACCTCTTTAATCAACGTATTACTCGGCTTCTTGCCTTATGAAGGCAGCTTAAAAATTAACGGTGTAGAACTTAATCAAAGCCGTTTAAGCGACTGGCGCAAACAAATTGCATGGGTAGGTCAAAATCCATTACTGCTACAAGGCAGCATCAAAGAAAATCTACTTTTAGGCGGTATTCAAGCAACTGATGAGCAAATTGAGCAAGCCTTGATTTCTGCTCAAGCAAAAGAGTTTACCGATAAATTAGGCTTGGATAGCGAAATTAAAGATGGCGGCATTGGTGTATCTGTAGGTCAAGCTCAACGCTTAGCTATCGCTCGCGCTTTACTACGCAAAGGCAATTTATTATTACTCGATGAGCCAACGGCTAGCCTTGATGCTCAATCAGAGAATCTGGTACTTGCCGCCCTTGCGGAAATGAGCCATAACCAAACCACCTTAATGATCACACACCGTATTGAAGATCTGAAACAATGCGACAATATTTTAGTGATGCAAGAAGGTGAAATTGTTCAACAAGGGCATTTCAACCAATTAAAAGATCAAGGCTTCTTTGCCGAATTATTGGCTCAACGAAAAGAGGATATTCAATAATGCCTGCTTTACTTCCCTTTTTACGTTTATTTAAATTCGCCAAGTTGCCTTTATTTTTAGGCTTGGTTTTAATGATTACGGGCCTTGCATCTAGCATAGGCTTGCTGACCACATCAGGTTGGTTTTTAGCGGCAACGGCCATTGCGGGTCTTGGCACGTTATTTAATTTCTTCTATCCTTCTGCCTCTGTGCGTGGGCTTGCCATTGGCCGTACCCTTTTCCGTTATTTTGAAAAGTTGGTGACACACGATGCGACTTTCCGCATTTTGGCTAAATTACGGGTACAGGTTTTTGAGAAAATTATTCCATTAAGCCCTGCGGTGTTAAATCGCTACCGTAACAGCGATTTATTAAACCGCTTAGTGTCTGATGTAGATACCCTCGATAGCCTTTATCTTCGCTTAATTGCGCCATTTATTACGGCTATTTTTGTGATTCTAGCCATGTGTATTGGCCTAAGTTTTATCAATGCGCCTTTAGCCTTAGGTCTAGGTGTGAGCCTGCTTTTATTAGTATTCGTCATTCCAACCGTTTTCTACCAACTGGGTAAAAAATTTGGCGATAAACTTGTGCATTCACGTGCGCTTTATCGCACCCAATTCTTAGAATTTATCCAAGCACAAGCGGAATTATTACTCTTTAATGCTGAAGATAAATTGAAAGATAACATGGCTAAAACTGAAGCTAATTGGCAAGCAGACCAACAAAAAGAAGCCAATTTAAGTGGATTTTCAACCGCACTTTCACTCTTCTTAAATGGTTTGATTATTGCCGCAATGTTGTGGTTTAGCTCACAAGCGGAATTTGGCAACGATGAATATCGTATGGCATTTATTGCGCTCTTCACTTTTGCGGCCCTTGCATCGTTTGAAATCTTAATGCCATTAGGTTCTGCGTTCTTACATATCGGGCAAGTCATTGCGTCGGCTGAACGCGTGACAGATATTATCGAGCAGCAACCATTAGTGACCTTTAATGGCAAAGCTGAGTTCGATCAAAACGCCACAACATTAATTGAAACCAAAGATCTTTCTTTCACTTATCCTGAACGTCAAAATCGTGCTTTAGAGAATTTGAATTTAACCATTCAAAAAGGTAAAAAAGTCGCCATTTTAGGTAAAACAGGCAGCGGAAAATCCACGTTATTACAGCTTTTAGTACGCAATTACGATGCAAACCAAGGTCAGCTATTTCTTGCTGGCAAGCCGATTGCTGATTACGCCGAAGACACATTACGCAGCCAATTCTGCTTTTTAACGCAACGTGTTCATGTATTTAGCGATACACTTCGTCAAAATCTGCAATTCGCAAGTGCGGTCAATATTTCAGATGAAAAAATGATCGAGGTGTTAAATCAAGTTGGTTTAGGCAAATTGTTGGAACAAGAACAAGGCTTAGATATTTGGCTAGGTGATGGCGGCCGTCCACTTTCTGGTGGAGAACAACGTCGTTTAGGCTTAGCGCGTATTTTGCTTAATGATGCGCCAATTTTATTATTAGATGAGCCAACAGAAGGTTTAGATCGCGAAACTGAGCGCCAAATTTTACGTTTGATTCTTGCTCATGCTGAAAATAAAACCTTAATTATGGTGACTCACCGCTTAACGGCGATTGAGCAATTTGACGAACTTTGTGTGATTGATGAAGCGAAGCTAATTGAAAAAGGCACTTATGCAGAATTATTGCAATTAGAAAAAGGGTTCTTCAAACAATTAGTGGAGCGAGTGTAAAACAAGGAAGGATAAGTTGGGTGGAAATCTTCCCAGCTTATTCTCGGCACACAGAAATTCCGACTTTGGCTGCTTTCTTCCGAACCTGACCGAGTAAACCGGACACCGTTGCGAGAGACCGAGAAGATTTCCATTGATATCGCAATGCGATTAGGTGGGCTATTATGCAAGAATTGGCCCTGTATTGCAAAGGTTAATTTATCAATTCGGTGAATTTGACGAGAAAATCAACCGCACTTTTAAGGCAAAAGCATGAACTATCTCCAATACTACCCTACCGATGTTGTAAATGGCGAAGGCACCCGTTGTACCCTTTTCGTTAGCGGTTGTACGCATGGTTGCCGTGGTTGCTACAACCAAAAGAGTTGGTCTTTTGATAATGGCGTATTATTTGATGAAGCGATGGAACAACAGATCATCAATGATTTAAAAGATACGCGCATTAAACGTCAAGGGCTCACACTTTCTGGTGGAGATCCGATGCATCCTCGTAATGTTGAAGCCTTACTTCCTTTTGTACAGCGTGTAAAAAAAGAATGTCCTGATAAGGACATTTGGGTGTGGACGGGATATAAACTGGATGAACTGGATGATTATCAACGTCAAATGTTGCCTTATATTGACGTGCTCATTGATGGAAAATTTATACAAGAACAGGCTGACCCAAGCTTAGTTTGGCGCGGTTCAGCCAATCAAGTAATTTATCGTTTTAAGGTTTAACCGAATAAGGTTAAGCTATTCTGCCAAGCCGTTTCTTTAATCACTTCAGCATTTTCACTTCTTAAACGGCATAACGCCTCAAAGGTGTGAACAATCCGTTCTGGTCGATTAGGTTGTCCTTGAAAGCCAAACACCGGCATATCTGGTGTATCAGTTTCTAACACCAACGCCTCTAATGGTAACTTCGCAATCGCTTTGCGCGTTTTATTCGCGCGTTCATAAGTAATCGTGCCACCTACGCCAATTTTATAGCCCAAATCCACAAATCGTTTTGCTTGATCATAACTTCCAGAAAAACCATGCACGACACCACATTTTGGTAAATTGGCTCGTTTTAAAAAACGGAATAATTGCTCATGGGATTTTCGGCTATGTAAATTGACCGACAGATTATATTTCTTCGCTAAATAAAGCTGACTCTCCAGAAAGTGCTGTTGTTTTTGCCATAATTCATCAGCCAATAAATCTGGAATCGCACATTCTAAGCCTATTTCTGCTACGGCTGTACAATTTTGATTACGAACAGATAATGCAGCATCCAATATCTCTAAATCATACTCTTGATGCTCTTTGATATAAAGAGGATGCAACCCAAGCCCACAATAAAGATGCTCAGAGAAAAGTGCGGTCATATTTTGAATCGTTTTAAAATCCGACTCTTTTACCGCCACAATCAAGATTTTCTGCACATCAGCTTGCTTAGCGTTATCCACCAGCTGAGCTAATGGCTCACCAGTATCATGATGAAGATAATCAAGATGGGTATGTGTATCGAAGAAAGGCATCGCGTTATTTCACTTAAGAAAAAGGTGTGCAGATTACATATCCACACACCGAATTGATTATTCTACAGAAACGGATGTAATCACAACATCTTCTGTTGGAACGTCTTGGTGGAAGCCTTTATTACCGGTTTTTACTTTTTTGATTTTATCAACCACATCCATGCCTTCAACCACCTCACCGAATACGGCATAGCCCCATTCTTGCACGACTTCACGGCCAAACATCTCTTTTGAACGGTAGTTTAAGAAGTCATTATCTGCCACGTTAATAAAGAATTGTGCCGTTGCAGAATGTGGATCAGAGGTACGCGCCATGGCGATTGTGCCACGTTTATTGCTTAAACGATTGTTAGCTTCATTTTGGATCGGTGCGTTTGTTGCTTTTTCACGCATTCCGCTTTCCATACCACCACCTTGGATCATAAATCCATCAATAACACGGTGGAAAATTGTGTTATTATAGAAACCGTTTTTACAATAATTTAAAAAGTTTTCTGCGGTGATTGGCGCTTTATCAAAATCAAGTTTAATTTTAATATCGCCAAAATTTGTGTGTAATGTAACCATGTTGTTTTCCTCTTGAAAATTAAGGCATTCATTATTCCACAAATGGCGAGAAAGTGCCACCATGAGCAGAAAAAGTGCGGTCGGATTCCAATCAGAAGAGAAAAAATATGTTAAAGATCTTTAATACCCTCACTCGAGAAAAAGAAGTGTTCAAACCTATCCATGAAGGAAAAGTGGGTATGTATGTGTGCGGTGTGACCGTTTACGATTTATGCCATATTGGCCACGGCCGTACCTTTGTGTGTTTTGATGTGATTGCTCGCTACTTACGCTCTTTAGGTTACGATTTGACTTATGTGCGTAATATCACGGATGTGGACGATAAAATCATTAAACGTGCATTAGAAAACAAAGAAACCTGCGATCAACTTGTAGATCGTATGGTGCAAGAAATGTATAAAGATTTTGATGCGTTAAACGTACTACGTCCTGATTTTGAGCCTCGTGCAACGCATCATATTCCTGAAATTATTGAGATTGTGGAAAAACTGATTGCGCGTGGTCATGCTTATGTTGCAGACAATGGCGACGTGATGTTTGATGTAGAGAGCTTTAAAGAATACGGCAAATTATCACGCCAAGATCTTGACCAATTACAAGCCGGTGCACGAATTGAAATTAATGAAATCAAGAAAAATCCAATGGATTTCGTGCTTTGGAAAATGTCAAAAGAAAACGAACCAAGCTGGCCGTCCCCATGGGGTGCAGGTCGTCCAGGTTGGCACATTGAATGTTCAGCGATGAACTGCAAACAACTTGGCGAACATTTTGATATTCACGGTGGTGGTTCTGATTTAATGTTCCCACACCACGAAAATGAAATTGCGCAATCTTGCTGTGCTCATGGCGGTCAATATGTAAATTATTGGATCCATTCCGGCATGATCATGGTAGATAAAGAAAAGATGTCAAAATCCCTCGGCAACTTCTTCACTATTCGTGATGTATTAAACCACTACAATGCAGAAGCGGTGCGTTATTTCTTACTAACGGCACACTATCGCAGCCAACTCAATTATAGTGAAGAAAACCTGAATTTAGCACAAGGTGCATTAGAACGTTTGTACACCGCTTTACGTGGCACCGATCAAAGTGCGGTTGCTTTTGGCGGTGAAAATTTTGTGGAAGCCTTCCGTGAGGCAATGGATGATGATTTCAATACACCGAATGCCCTTTCTGTCTTATTTGAAATGGCGCGTGAAATCAATAAATTGAAAACTGAAGATGCAGAAAAAGCCAATGGTCTTGCTGCGCGTTTACGTGAGTTAGCGGGTATCTTAGGTTTACTTCAACAAGATCCAGAAAAATTCTTACAAGCTGGCTCTGACGATGATGAATTCCCAAAAATTGAAGCGCTTATCAAACAACGAAACGAAGCCCGTGCCGCTAAAGATTGGACTGCAGCAGATGCGGCACGTAATGAACTTACGGCAATGGGTATCGTGTTAGAAGATGGCGCCAACGGCACGACGTGGCGTAAACAATAATCTCGCAATTTTTCACATCAATTTTCCATTTTTTCAAACTCAAGGTGTAGCTATTCCGCTCAACCTTCATTCAGGTAACTCAAAGTATGAGTCGCCTAGGTAACTGTTGGGATAATGCTCCAATGGAGCGTTGGTTCCGCAGCTTTAAATATGAATGGATGCAAGAGGGCGACTATATAACCTTGGGGCAAGCGATGGACGATGATTTCAATACGCCGAACGCTCTTTCTGTCTTATTTGAAATGGCTCGTGAAATCAATAAATTGAAAACTGAAGATACAGAAAAAGCCAATGGTCTTGCTGCTCGTTTACGTGAATTAGCGGGTATCTTAGGTTTACTTCAACAAGATCCAGAAAAATTCTTACAAGCGGGCTCTGACGATGATGAAGTCGCAAAAATTGAAGCGCTCATCAAACAACGCAACGAAGCGCGTGCTGCTAAAGATTGGGCTGCTGCAGATGCGGCTCGTAATGAACTCACTGCAATGGGAATTGTGTTAGAAGACGGCCCTAACGGCACGACGTGGCGTAAACAATAATCTCACTTTGATACAAAAACTGCGGTCAAATTGACCGCAGTTTTTCTTTTAAGAAGAAAGCATTACATTTTCGGTTTTTCCATTGTTTTTGCTTTTTTCTTCATTTCTTTTGCTTTCATTTCTTTTGTTTTCATATCATCAGATTTCATTCCTTCTGATTTCATATTATCCATTTTCATGTCGTGAGATTTCATATCATGAGATTTCATCATCCCATCAGATGCCATTTTGTCATTTTGCATTGGCATAGCGTCTTTTGTCATCGGCATGGAATCTTTTGTCATCGGCATGGAATCTTTTGCCATCGACATTTCATTAGATTTCATATCGGTCGCATAAAGACTGGTTGCGAAGAAAAGTGCAGCAATAGCAGTAAAGGTTGTTTTTGAAGTAATATTTTTCATTTTGAATCTTCCTTAATTTGTGAATAATTAGCATTGGATGGAAAGGTTTCCCCTTTCATTATCATTAGACGAATGAGAAATCTATTTCTTACACTTTTTTCAAGGAAAAAATATGGAAACTGGAATTTCCAATAAAGACTTGGCTCAAATTAGAGAGCAAATGCTGAAATTTGCCACATTACAGGTGGGCGATTCTGTATTAGCTGAAGATTTGGTGCAAGAGAGTTTTTTAAGTGCATTTAACCATCTTGAGCAATTTAAACGACAAGCGGCATTTAAGACCTGGGTCTTTGCTATCTTAAAAAATAAAATCATTGATTTTCTTCGCCAGAAAGGCAAATTAGTGCTAGAAACCGAAATTGAAGATGAAGAACAAACTAATCATTTCTTTGATGAAGGGGGCCACTGGAAAGCTGAACATTCTCCACTCGATCTCGAACTGAGCGAAAGTGCGGTCTATTCTGAAGAATTCTGGCTGATTTTTGAAACTTGCTTAACTTGCCTGCCAGCCAAACAAGCCAAGATTTTTATGATGAGAGAGTTTTTGGAATTATCTTCCGAAGAAATTTGCCAAGAAAATCAACTAAGCATAAGTAACTTGCACACGACACTCTATCGTGCTCGCTTACAACTTCAAAACTGCTTATCTCATAAACTTTAAGGAGTGATTTTATGAAATGTCGCCAAGCGACTCGACTCATTTCAGATGCGCAAGAACGCTCATTAATGACTAAAGAAAAAATTGGGCTCAATTTGCATCTTGCCATCTGTACACATTGCCGTAAATTTCAACGAAATTGTGGCACATTGAGAAAATTAATGAAGGATTTCAAAGGATAAAAAAGCGGAAGAGAACTTCCGCTTATTACTCTATTACTTCGCCATTAATGCTGTTGCACGTGAAATCACTTCTTTGACTTCATCATCCGTCAATTTACCTTCTTTCACAAATTGCACCTTGCCGGTTTTATCAAGCAAAATAATCACGCTGTCTTTTTCACGTAATCCCCACGCATTTTTAACCGCACTTTTATCATCTAAAATCACTTGGCTATGGGCATTTTCTTTTTTGCCTTTTTCTGCGCTACTTTTCACAAACATACCCGTGCCCACAACGGCATCATCAGCATTAATAATGGTCGTGGTTTGATATTTGGCTTGGTTAAAATGAGCGGCTTTGATGGCTTCGATCATCGCTTGATTTTTCTCTTTTGCCGCACTTCTGCCTGCAATATGCTGAATCACACGGACTTTGCCAGGTAATGCCGTTGAGCTCCACGAGTTATACGCTACATCATTGCCATTTAAAGTGATTTCGCCTTTATCCGAAACCGTTACATTGGCTAAAAGTTGATTAGGTTGAATATTGTGAGCGAATGTATTGGCTGAGATTAAACTCCCCATCACAGCGCTCAAAAGCATGATTTTTTTCATAAATACCTCATAAATTCCGTGAAATGCCCATTTTTTGGCGAATAGTCACTTTTTTGTTATACTCCGTGCGCATTATACTTTGCTTAAATCAGATAAAGAAGGAAAAAGAAATGGATCAAATGCCAGCTTGCCCAAAATGTAAAGGCGAATATGTTTATCATGATTCTGTGAATTTTGTTTGCCCTGATTGTGGTAATGAGTGGAATGGTAATCAAACAGTTGAAGTCGATGAAGATCAACTAATTGTTAAAGACAGCAACGGTAACTTGTTAGCCGATGGTGATGATGTGCTTTTAATTAAAGATTTAAAATTAAAAGGTTCATCTGAAGTGTTGAAGAAAGGCACAAAATTCAAAAATATCCGTTTAGTTAATGGAGATCACAACGTCGATTGTGGCAAAATCATGTTGAAATCAGAGTTCTTGAAAAAAGCTTAAGAATTCCTGATAAAAAGAACGGTCGATTTTAAAATTGTTTTAAATCGACCGCTTTTTTTTTATTTTCGTTATACCTTCGCAGGCTTCACTATTTCACTTGGATAACAACCAAGCACTTTCAGATAATTACTGAACTGCTTAAGCTCTTCCAAGGCAATTTGGGTATCTGGATGATGAATATTTCCTTCAATTTCTAAATAGAACATTTCTTCCCAAGGCTTGCCATAAATAGGACGAGATTCAAGCTTGGTCATATTAATACCGTGCTTTTTAAACACAAGTAAAGCATCCACTAGAGAACCCGCTTGTTGCGATGTGGTCATCAACAATAAGGTTTTCGTGTGGATTTGCGGTGAAACTTCACGTGCTTGTTTGGCTACGACAATGAAACGCGTAATGTTGTTTTCTTGGTTCGCAATATTATGTTTTAACACATGTAAGCCATAAAGCTTGCCACCATCTTCATTGCCTAATGCCGCAATATTTGGTTTATTCAAGCTCGCCACGAGCTGCATTGCATGAGAGCTACTTTCGCAGAACTCAATATGCACACGCTCAAGACTTTGAATAAATTGACTACACTGCTGGATTACCTGTGGATGGCTATAAAGCGTATCAATTTTACTTAAATCATCTTGCTCATTCACTAAAACACAGTGCTTGATAGGATAAGCCAACTCGCCTACCAAAGATAAGGTGGTATGTTGAAGCAAATCATAAACTTCATTAATTGCACCTGACGTAGTGTTTTCTAAAGGCAGTACACCATAATCAGCTTCTCCACTTTCAACCTTTTCAAAAATTTGAGCAAAAGAATCACAACTGATTTCAGCAAACTGTTGATGGTAGCGAGCCGCATAATTACGCGCAGCCAAATTAGAGTAAGAACCACGCTTGCCTAAAAAAGCAATATGTAACGTTTCTTCTCGTTGTTCATTGAGCTTTTTCTGCAAGTACACTTGTTGTGTTAATACAGAATCTTCAATGATTTTTTGGAAGACTGACGTAATATACTGTGGTTCAAGCTGATAATTTTGACTTTCAGCAAACTGCACAAGCTCTTGTAAGAGTTGTTGCTCACGTTCTAAATCACGCAACGCTTTTTGCGTCACTTCTTTACTTCTTACTACATCATATGCCAGACGGTGACGCTCTGAAAGCAGCTTTAACAAGCTGCGATCAATTTGCGTAATTTGCTGACGAATTTCTGATAAATCTAATGCCATTTCATTCCTTATTTAAAGGTTACTTCATTATGAGGGATGTATTTTTCAGCATTAATAGGTGAATTTTTCTCAAAAAATTCTTTTAAAACATCCGCATCAATAAAACCTGTGTTAACGAAAGTTGGATTTTTGGTCATGACTGGATAACCATCTCCACCCGCCGCATTATAACTTGGTAAAGAAATACGGTAAGTTTTATTTAAATCTAATGGTTTACCTTGAATTTTCACATTTTCAACTTTCTTATCCGCACGATTTACTGTCATGCTGATACCTGAGTATTGTGCATAAGCACCAGAATCCACTTCTTTCAATGCGATTACATTTAAATAATCCAATAATTCTTTACCGGTTAATTCAAAATAGCTCACAATGTTACCAAATGGATGGATTTTTAAAATGTCTTTATAAGTCACATCACCTTCTTGGATAGAATCACGAATACCACCTGAGTTCATGATACCAATATCTGCTTTCGCTTTTTGACGTTGTGCTTCTGCAATTAAGTGACCAAGGTTAGTTTGTTCAAAACGAATAATGGTACGATCACCCTCTAACTTACCGTTTAATTTACCCACTTTTTGGCTTAATAACGCATCACCTTTATCTTGGTAAGATTTTAAAAGTTTTTCCATTTCTGGATCTTGTGGAATCTCTTCTGCGTAATTTACGTATTCCGTTTTACCGTCTTCTTTTTTCACTTTCTTCTTCAAGTTCACTGGAATTAATTGATAATTCACTAATTTTAATTCACCATTTTTGAACTCAAAGTCAGCTCGACCAACATATTTGCCCCATTCAAAGGCCTGCATAATCCAAGTACCATTTTGGAAATCTGGTTTACATGGCTGAGTAGGTTGATAATCTTTAATCCATACGCCTTTTTCATCCACGCAAATCGGATCATGGCTGTGACCACCGATAATCATATCGAATGCGCCTTTATCTAAATTACGCGCAAGACTTACATCACCTGGTGCATTTGAACCATGTCTCGCATCATAGTAATAGCCCATATGTGTTAAAGCAATTTTTACATCCGGTTTAACTTTTTCATTTAGCTCTTTTAATGTGGCTTTTGCTACCGTTGTTGGATCTTCAAACTTCACATTATGAAGGTATTCTGGGTTGCCTAATTTTGCAGTATCCTCTGTGGTTAAACCGACCACGGCAATTTTAAGATCTTGTTTATTTAAAATCGTATAAGGCTTAACTAAGGTTTTACCTGTTTTCGTATTAATCACGTTTGCAGATAAGAATGGGAAGTTTGCCCATTTTTCTTGCATATCAAGAATTTGTAGTGGATTATCAAACTCGTGATTACCTAATACAGTTGCCTCATAGCCCATTGCGTTCATTGCTTTAATATCAGGTTCTGCTGTTTGCATATCTGACTCAGGTACACCAGTATTAAAATCACCCGCATTTAATAAAATCAGTGAACCACCTTTTTGCTCGACTTCCGCTTTCACGCGATTAACGATTGTTTTATGAGCAGGAAATCCATATTCACCTTTTGCATTCGGCCAAAAATGTCCGTGCGTATCATTAGTGTGCAATATGGTAAATTGATAGGTTTTGCCCTGTTCATATGCCATTGCAGCAGAAGTTGCTAGCACAAGAGGAAGCACGGTAAATAATTTTTTCATAATAAAAATACCTCTATTTTTGACCGCTCTTTACCTTCGCATAAAACAAAAATAACAGAGCAAGATGGGAAATAAAAAAGCTATACTCCCAAAAGAAGTATAGCTTTTCAACAAAACATTGTTAGATGAGTACCTGCGCGGGTGCAACATAACCTTGTGGAACTTGTTTCTTATCTTCAAAGGTAACAAATTCCCATGCTTCCTGATCGGCAAGTACAGCACGGAGTAACTTATTATTTAAACCGTGACCAGATTTATAAGCTTTGAAATCACCGATGATGTTATAGCCACACATATAAAGATCACCAATTGCATCAAGCATCTTGTGACGAACTAATTCATCTCTGAAGCGTAATCCATCTTCATTTAAGATTCGGTAATCATCTAATACGATGGCATTATCTAAGCTACCACCTAATGCAAGACCTTGAGATTGAAGATATTCAATATCTTTCATGAAACCAAAGGTTCTTGCACGACTAATTTGATGTACGAATGCTTGTGCAGAGAAATCCATCACATAATTACGTACATTTTTACTAATCGCAGGATGATTAAAGTCGATTGTGAAATCTAAACGGAAACCATTGTAAGGTTTAAATTCCGCCCATTTATCACCGTCTTCTACTCGTACGTTTTTCTTAATACGAATAAATTTTTTCGGTGCATTTTGTTCTTCAATACCTGCGTCTAAGAGTAAGTAAATGAATGGGCTTGCACTGCCGTCCATGATTGGAATTTCAGGTGCATCAACTTCAATAATAATATTATCGATACCTAAACCAGCCAATGCTGCGTTTAAGTGTTCTACAGTTGAAACACGCACACCTTGCTCATTCACAAGTGCAGTACAAAGCATTGTATCGCGCACTGAATCTGCATTCGCAGGGAAAGTCACCGGCGGATTAAGATCAGTACGGCAGTAAATCACGCCAGTATTTGGCATAGCCGGACGCAACGTTAACGTTACTTTTTTGCCGCTATGTAAGCCTACACCTGTGACTTTAATGCTTTGTTTTAATGTTCTTTGTTTAATCATCTCTTTTACCTTATTGCTTCACAACAAGATTACTTCTACTCTTATTTCTCATCACGACCAAATGATGCCGGATTAAAGAAATTAGGATTATTTCTTAACTGTTCTAAACGGCTTGGATCAAGCGGTTTATTTAAGTTACCGTATTGCGGATTTTGTTCCTGTGCTGGTTCTGGTTGTGGATTATGTCTTAATGCATCTAAACCATGTAAACCAACTGGCGGTTGTGGCTGAATCGTTTCTTGTGCTACAGGTTGTTGAACTGGCGTTTGTTGTACTGCTGCTTGAGGACGAGCAATCACTACCGGCTCAGCCGCAACAACATCACCTAAACCTGTTGCAACGATCGTCACACGAATTTCATTGCTCATTTCAGGAACTAAACTGGTACCCACAACGATAGTCGCGTCTTCTGATGCAAAGCTACCTACTGTGTCACCCACCACGTTAAATTCGTCAAAGCCGAGATCCATACCTGAGGTAATATTAACAAGGATACCCTTAGCGTTAGAAAGATCGACTTTCTCTAATAAATCATTTTTAATTGCAAGACGAGCTGCTTCTTCTGCACGGCCCGCACCTGGTTCACTTTGAGCTGAACCGAAACCAATCATTGCTTGGCCCATTTCTGACATAACGGTTCTTACGTCTGCGAAGTCCACATTGATTAAGCCTGGAGACGTAATCATGTCAGAGATGCCCATAACAGAGTTACGTAACACATCATTTGCAGCAGCAAAAGCATCAATTAACGTTGCATTTTTCGGGAGAACTTTTTGGATTTGTTGGTTAGGAATAATGATCATTGAATCCACGTATTGTGAAAGATCTTTAATCCCTAATTCAGCAAATTGCATACGTTTTTTGCCTTCAAAGCTAAATGGCTTAGTAACAACAGCAACAGTTAAAATGCCTAATTCTTTTGCAACTTTAGCGACGATTGGTGCGGCACCAGTACCTGTACCACCGCCCATACCGGCAGCGATAAAGACCATGTCTGCACCTTCAAGCATTTTACGGATTTCTTCTTGGTCATCTTCAGCCGCTTTACGACCTACATTTGGGTTTGCCCCTGCTCCAAGACCTTTCGTTGTTGCCCCACCGATTTGTACAGTTTGTTGAACTTGGCTTTTGCGTAATGCTTGCGCATCGGTATTCACCGCATAGAATACGATTTTACCGTGTTCTTCGCTATCAATTGCACTTTCACCCAAGAAATTACCATTGAATTCCTGTTGCACCATGTTGGCAACCATGTGGTTAACTGCGTTACCGCCGCCTCCACCAACACCGACAACCTTAATCAGTGCACCTGTTTGCTCTTCAAAATCACCATACTCTGGGTATAACATTTGCTGTTCTCCGTTACTGCTAATACTCTGCTAGCACATTAATAAAAGTTAAATTTTTTCTATTGTAAATGAAAAAGACCAAATGATCAAAATTCTGATTTCACTTTATTGAAAATATTTTTAAGGCCTTTCCAGAATTTTTTTCCTAATGCTTCATCACCATAGTTACTATCCACAGGATCATTATCACTATTTTGATGATGGTATTGTAATAATCCCACTACAGTTGAATATTGTGGGCGATTTACATAATCTGTTAAACCCGTAATATTTAATGGACTACCAATACGCACCTGACAACCAAATACACTTGATGCACAATCTTTTAAGTCTTCAATCTGTGCACCACCACCGGTGATAACAATACCCGCAATTAATTCAAATTTAATATGTTTAGTTTCTAAATCTGCTTTGAGCTTATCTAATTCGTCCTTAACAACGCCTAATAGTTCAATATATCTTGCTGAAGTGATTAAAGATAAATCACTTTTTGTTAACGCACGTGGTGCTCGCCCACCAATACTTGCCACTTCAATTTTCTTGTCACCATGTAAACGTGCCGGATACAATGCACTCGCATAATTCACTTTAATGCGCTCTGCCTCTGCACGAGAAACGGTACATGCATGAGCAATATCATTCGTGACAATATTGCCTGCGTAAGGAATAACCTTGCTGAAACGCAATGAGCCATTGGTGTAAACCATCATATTCATGGTGCCTGCACCGAAATCAACTAAGCAAACACCAAGATCTTTTTCATCTTCAGTTAAAACAGAATGTGTTGCTGCAAAGCCGGAGAACACGACTTTATCAACTTGTAATCCGCAACGTTCAACTGCTTTTTTTAAGTTATTTTGCCAGTCTTGGTGACAAGCAATTAGGTGTACATTTGCTTTTAAACGGACGCCTTGCAAACCTAATGGATTTTTAATATTAACTTGTTTATCTACCGCGTATTCTTGAGGAATAATGTGTAATAAAGAAAGGCCTTCGGGTAATTTTACTGAGCTCGCTGTATGTAAAGCATCATCAATTTCATCTTGAGTCACTTCATTATCAGAAATAGCAACAAAACCGCTCTCATTCAGGCTTTGAATATGTTCACCCGTAATTGCAAGAGTCACACTCATAATTTGGCAATCAGCCATTGATTCAGCCGCTTCAATAGCACGTTGGATAGAGTTAACAACGGCATCTAAATCAGTAATACTGCCACGATCAATCCCTTTCGATGGACAACTACCCACGCCAAGTACATTTACTACGCCATCAGGAAGCACTTCCCCAACAACAGCAACAACTTTTGATGTACCAACTTCAAGACCTACAATGACTTTCGGTTCCAACTCTTTTCCCATTTTCTTATTACACCTAATGAATTATTTTATTTCTCTGTCAATCCAACCGCTGCTGATGCAGATGCATAGCGCAAATCTACATAATCAATTCGTTTACCTTCAGGCACTTCAATTTGTGGGTAAATCGTTACAAATCGATCTAATTTTGGTTTCCAATCTCCGCGCCCAAGTTTCAATACTATATCATTATCTAGCGTAACTTGCCATGCACCGCGATCATCAATTCGAACACCTTTAACCACTAAATTTTTGGCTTTAAAATCAGCGAAAATTTGATTCCAAGCTTCTAATACTTTCAAACTTTGATAATCTGGGCCACCTAAATAAGGTAAAGCTTTTTCTTTTAACTTATCCATCGGTAATTGGAAAACCGTTCCCTCTTTTGTGACGAACTCTGTTTTATTCCAAATTGCAACTGGCTGATATTCTGATAGCCAAATACTTAAACGATTTGGCCAAATTTTACGAACCACCGCACCTTTTACCCAAGGAATGGTTTCAAGCTGCTCTTGAATTTGCTTAACGTCTTGTCCCCAGAAGCCTTTAAGTGAACCCATTTTGAGCAATACGTCTTGCACATCTGGATAAGTGGTAAATTCATTTTGGCCCACTAATGCATAGGCAGTGATTTTTCTATCACCGTCTAAGCTTTCAAGCCAATTTTGCCAGTTTGAATAAACGAAATACCCTAGCCCCGCACAAAGTAACAGCAAAGCAAGTTTAATCTGCAACATAAAGCGGAATTTACTTTCTCCGTTAGATGAGCGACCAAATTGCGTTGGCGGTGTATTTTTGCGCTTAATTACATTCATTACGCACTCAATTCCAAAATTTTCACGACGAGTTGTTCAAATGAAATACCGACTGTTGACGCAGATTTAGGGAATAAACTGTGACTTGTCATACCAGGGTTTGTGTTTACTTCAACTAAACGGAAATTACCTTGTACATCGGTCATTACATCAATGCGACTCCAACCACGACAACCCACAACGTCATAAGCACGTTTAACTAATTTCGCTAATTCTTGCTCACGTTCAGCTGAAAGACCCGCCGGGCAAAAATATTGAGTGTTATCTGAAATATATTTCGCATCATAATCATAAAACTCACCTTCTGGCACAATGCGAACAGCAGGCAATACTTCGCCACCTAAAACAGGCACAGTTAATTCATCGCCAGCTAACCATTCTTCAATCAAAATGGTGTTATCAAATTTAAGTGCATAATCGACCGCACTTTTTAATTCTTCAACTACTTTTACTTTCGTTAAACCGACACTTGACCCCTCAAGAGACGGCTTAACCATTAAAGGTAAACCTAATTTTTCGACCACGGCTTGTGGGTTTAGTTCGTGAGCGTTTTCTTTGGTCACGATCTCCATATCGGCAACAGGTAAACCAAAGGATTTCCATAACATTTTAGTACGCATTTTATCCATGGTTAACGCTGAAGCCATCACGCCACAACCAGTGTAAGGCAAACCGATTTGTTCTAATAAACCTTGCATGGTGCCATCTTCACCTCCGCGACCATGTAAAATGTTAAAGACACGATCAAAACCATCAGCCTTTAAATTCGCGACATTATATTCTTTAGGATCGATACCATGTGCATTATAACCTTGGCTCACTAATGCGTTTAACACGGCTGCGCCAGAATTAAGGGAAACTTCACGTTCAGCAGATGTGCCGCCTAACAATACAGCAATTTTTTCTTGTTTTAAATTCATTGTTTTATCCTGTTTTCTTTTTATTCTTCATCAAAAGTGCGGTTATTTTTCGGTGTATTTATGCTTTCCAACTCTCAGCTAAACCACGAGAAATTTTGCTTACACTTCCCGCGCCTTGGGCAAGAATTAAATCGCCATCTTGAATAATTTGATCTAATACATCGCCAAGTTGTTCCGTATCGGAAACTAAAATTGGATCGACTTTTCCTAGATTACGAATAGAACGACAAAGTGCTTTACTATCTGCACCAACGATTGGTGTTTCACCTGCCGCATACACGTCTAACATAATCAATGCATCCACTTGGGATAATACTTGCACGAATTCATCAAATAAATCGCGAGTACGTGAATAACGGTGAGGCTGGAAGATCATGACAATACGTTTATCTCCCCAACCTTCACGTGCAGCTTTGATTGTTACATCCACTTCTGTTGGGTGATGGCCATAATCATCCACTAAGCGTACTTTACCATTTGGACGAATAAACTCACCTAATTGGTCGAAACGTCTGCCCGCACCTTGGAAATCAGCAAGTGCTTCTAAAATCGCTTCATTGCCAATGCCTTCTTCTTTTGCCACAGCAAGTGCTGCCGTCGCATTTAACGCATTGTGTTTACCCGGTACATTCAATAATACATTAATACGTTCACCACTTGGACAAACTACGGTGTAATGACCTTGGAAACCAGTTTGTTCATAATCCTCGATACGGTAATCAGCATGTTCACTGAAACCATAGGTTAACACTTGGCGACCAACTTGAGGAACAAGTTCCATTAATACCTCATCATCTGCACACATAACCGCTAAACCGTAGAAGGGTAAGTTATGTAAGAACTTCACGTAAGTGGCTTTCATCTTCTCAAAATCACCACCATACGTATCCATATGATCCGGTTCAATATTGGTCACCACAGAAACCATTGGCTGCAAGTGTAAGAAAGATGCATCACTTTCATCTGCTTCTGCGATTAAATAACGGCTTGCACCTAGATGCGCGTTTTTACCGGCTGATTTAACTAAACCACCATTAACGAAAGTTGGATCCAGTTTCGCTTGAGTATAAACCATCGAAATCATGGCAGTAGTTGTCGTTTTACCATGGGTACCCGCAACAGCAATACCATGGCGAAAACGCATAATTTCAGCTAACATTTGTGCTCGCTGAATCACAGGAATACGATTTTGTTTAGCAGCGACTAATTCTGGGTTATCGTCATGGATCGCGCTTGATACAACAACAACACTTGCCCCCTTCACATTTTCCGCTTGGTGACCAATGAAAATTTTTGCGCCAGCTTGAGCAAGACGCTGAGTCACGACACCATCTGCAATATCAGAACCAGAGATATCATAACCTTCATTTAATAAAATTTCGGCAATTCCACTCATACCGGCGCCGCCGATACCAATGAAATGAATTTGTTGAACCCGACGCATCTCAGGAATAATCTTTCTAATTTCATCCGAAATATGTTTCATATTATTTCACCTTTATTTTTAACCGCACTTTTAGGTTAAGGGTTTATTTACTATCCCTCAACTTCTCTGTTCTTAATTCGCGTTCTCTACGATGACATCAGCTACACGTTTAGCCGCTAATGGTGCTGACATTTCTTTTGCCTTAATCGCCATCGCTAGCAAAGTTTCACGATCTGTTTTTTCTAAGAAATCGACCAACACATCCGCATTTAATTCATTTTGCTGAACGATTTTTGCTGCGCCTACATCGGCAAGATATTTCGCATTTAAATATTGTTGTTGATCTTTATGCTGGAATGGTACAAAAATCGCAGGCGTCCCCACTGCAGCTAATTCACATACTGTTAAAGCACCAGAACGACAAATCACCACATCTGCCCAAGCGTAGGCTTCTGCCATATTATCGATAAACTCTGTAATTTTAACAGAGTCTGCATATTCACCATAAAGTGCGGTCACATTTTCAACAGAACCTTTACCTACTTGATGACGCACTTCTAGTTTATCTGCCAAACGAGCAACAACTTGTGGGATAGTCTGATTGAGTACGCGAGCCCCTTGGCTTCCACCCACGACAAGTACTCTCAATTTCCCGCTTCTTTCTGAAAAACGCGCTTGTGGTGATGGCATTTCAAATAAATCTTGGCGAACTGGGTTTCCTACCACTTCGGCATCTTTGAATGCCGTTGGGAAAGCTTGCAATACACGTGTCGCAATTTTAGCCAGCCATTCATTGGTTAAGCCTGCTACGGCATTTTGTTCATGTAAAATAACTGGCACGCCACAAAGTTTTGCCGCGATACCGCCAGGGCCTGATACATAACCCCCCATGCCTAATACCGCATTAGGTTGATATTCTTGAATAATTTTACGAGCTTGCAATACTGCTCTTAAAATAGCAAAAGGCGCACCAAGTAAAGCTTTAATGCCTTTACCACGCAACCCTGAAATTTGAATAAAACGAATAGGAATGCCATGTTTTGGTACAAGCTGTGCTTCCATTCGATCTTTGGTGCCTAACCAGCAAATTTCCCAACCTTCTTTTTGTAAGGTTTGAGCAACAGCGATGGCGGGGAAAACATGTCCACCAGTACCACCCGCCATAACTAATAATTTTTTACTCATAAATATTCCTAATCATCTCTCAAACGAGCTTGACCACCTCGTTGTAATCTATTTTCATGGTCAATACGTAATAAAATTCCCACAGTCGCCGACATAATAATGATACTTGAACCACCGTAACTCACTAATGGGAAAGTTAAACCTTTTGTTGGTAACATCCCTAAGGCCATGCCAAGATTGACAAAACCTTGGAAGAAAATCCAGAAACTAATACCTAAAGCAAAAAAGCCACGGAAACGTTGTTCTAACATGAGTGATTCTCGTCCGATTTTCATCGCTCGGAAAATCAGTAATCCTAAGAGAATCACAACCACTAAAATACCAATAAAACCGAACTCTTCACCAATAATCGCCATGATAAAGTCAGTATGTGCTTCAGGAAGATAATCGAGTTTTTGAATGGAGTTACCGAGTCCTTCCCCACTAATTTCACCACGACCAAAGGCCATCAAAGAGTTAGTCAGCTGGAATCCTGTTCCGTATGGATCTTTAAATGGCTCTAAGAAACCGGTAAAACGTTTTAAACGATAAGAGGCGGAGAGAACCAGCCATACAAAGAGAAGTATGCCTGTACCAATTAGCAAAATAAATTGCCAAAAATTCGCACCGACAATAAAAAGCATGCCAAAGGTAATAACGAAAAGTACAACGGTACTCCCTAAGTCAGGCTGAGCTAGTAAGAATATCCCTAATACGCCCATCACAATGAAAGGCTTAGCAGCACTGAATTTTTTACCACGTACTTCATCATAACGACGCGTAAAATAGCTCGCCAGGAAACAGGTCAACGCTAACTTCGCAAATTCCGCAGGCTGGAAATTTAAAATTCCTAAAGAAATCCAACGTTTAGCCCCATTAACAGAAGTCCCGATGCCAAGAACCAGTATTAATAAAACAATAGCTAACAAGAAAACTTTTGCGTGCCACTTTTCCCATTGAGAAGAAGAGATCTGGAGGGTTAAATAACAAGTTGCTAAAGAAAGTAAGACATACACGGCATCACGTTTAGCAAAATAGAATGTATCATTAAATACGCGTGCACTGTAAGGCATCGAAGCAGAAGTTACAGCCACCAAACCAATCAGCAATAGCACGACAAAAAGCCAAAACAATGCGCGATCGTAAAGTAATCCCTGAGGAGTTACTCTCGCCCATTGCTCATAATTTTGTTTAATTTTATTGATAAATTCCATTATTACCCTAATTTTTTAAGCTAATTTTGCTAAACGAGTAAACTCTTCGCCACGTTTTTCAAAAGAGGCAAACTGATCCAAACTTGCACAAGCAGGAGATAATAACACCATATCTCCTGATTTTAAATGTGGACGTAAAAATGAAATGGCTTGTTCCATGGTTTCAAATAAATGACTTTGGCTTGAAAGTGCCGCAAGTTGTTTACCATCACGACCAAAGCAATACGTTGAAATATGAGGCTGATTGATTAAATCCTTTAATTCAGAAAAATCTGTACCTTTACCATCACCACCTAATAAAAGGTGTAACGTACCCTCAACATATAAACCTGCTAATGCGGCAACGGTGCTACCTACATTAGTGGCTTTGGAGTCATTAATCCAACGAACGCCATTCGCTTGATGTGCTAATTGGAAACGATGGTCTAAGCCTTTAAATTGACGAAGTGCGGTACGAATTGCCTCTAAACTTATGCCTACTGCTTGCGCTAATGCTGTCGCTGCTAAAATATTCATGTAATTATGACGACCAACCAAGGTTGCTTCACCACAAGGTAAAATGACTTCCTCTTTTGCCATTAAGTACTGTTTACCATTTTCGGTTTTCAACCAGTAATCCGCTTGATTTTCAGCAAAAGATACCACCTTCTTAGCCTGATTTTCACCTTCGCCAAAAGTGAGTTTATCTTCTAAATTCACTACTGCTGTTTCTGCATTGTGGTAAATGCGTAATTTTGCTTGGCGATAATCTTCTAAATCCACATAGCGATCCATGTGATCTTCAGTCACATTAAGCACAGTCGCTGCAGCCGCTTTCAAACTGTAAGTGGTTTCAAGTTGGAAACTGGAAAGCTCTAATGCATAAAGATCGCAATCTTCATTTAATAATGACAACGCAGGGATGCCAATGTTTCCGCCCATGCCCACTTTTATTCCTGCAGCTTTCGCCATTTCATAGACTAATGTTGTCACGGTGCTTTTACCGTTAGAGCCTGTAATCCCGACAATTGGCTTCGTTGCTGCTCGGCAGAATAATTCGATATCCCCAATCACTTCCACGCCAGCTGAAAGTGCGGTCTGAATTTCAGGTGTTTTTACTGCGAGCCCAGGGCTAATAACAATAATATCACTTTCAAGTAACCATTGTTGATTTAGGCTACCTGTATGTAAGGGAACATTTTTAGGTAATTTCTCCGCGCCTGCTGGATGTTGACGTGTATCAATCACTCGGATGTTAGCTTGTTGAGATTGAAGATATTCAACGCAAGAAAGGCCTGTTTTTCCAAGGCCTATGATGGTAATAGTTTTATTTTGATATAGAGTTGTCATGTTGTTTTTCTTCTCTCGTATTCTTGGATCACGCAGGGTGCAACAAGTGCACCCTACAAAAATTATCTTAGTTTGAGCGTTACAAGCCCCATCAACACCAACATCAAGGAAATAATCCAAAACCGAATAATTACTCTTGGTTCTGGCCAACCTTTTAATTCAAAGTGGTGATGAATTGGTGCCATTCTGAAAATACGCTGTTTTCTTAATTTATAAGAACCCACTTGTAAAATTACAGACAAGGCTTCAACAACAAATACACCGCCCATAATCACTAATAAGAACTCTTGACGAACAAGGATGGCAACAACACCAAGTGCGCCACCAAGTGCTAGAGAGCCGACATCACCCATAAAGACTTGAGCTGGATAAGTATTAAACCATAAGAATCCTAAGCCTGCGCCTACGATTGCGGTACAGAACACCACCACTTCAGAACTATGTTTGATGTAAGGAATATGTAAGTATTCTGCGAAATTAACGTTACCAGTCGCCCATGCAATTAAAGCAAATGCAGCTGCAACTAACGCTGTTGGCATGATAGCAAGCCCATCTAAACCGTCAGTTAAGTTTACCGCATTACCTGTACCGACAATCACAAAGTAAGACAACACAATATAGAATAGACCTAATTGCGGCATGATATCTTTGAAGAATGGAATCACTAAACGAGTTGCATCTGTATCATGACCTAACCAATACAACCAAATGATCGCTACTAATGCAACTACTGACATCCAGAAATATTTCCAACGCGCAATTAAACCATCGGTATTTTTACGCGTGATTTTACGGAAATCATCCACAAAGCCAATGGCACCATAGCCAAACAATACAAATAAGCAAATCCAGACGTAAGGATTCGCTAAGTTAGCCCATAATAACGTACTCACACCGATGGAGAATAAAATCATCACTCCGCCCATGGTTGGGGTGCCTTTTTTAGCAAAGTGACTTTCAGGACCGTCATTACGCACTTCTTGACCAAATTTTAAAATTTGAAGGCGTTTGATCACTTTCGGACCAATCCATAAAGAAATGAAAAGTGCGGTTAATAATGCCAAAATCGCACGTACAGTAATATAGGAAATGGCATTAAATGCCGTTTCATAGCGAACTAAATATTCAGCAAGCCAAACTAACATAAGCTATCCTTTAATGAATAAATCGTCTCTTCCATTTTCATTGAGCGCGAACCTTTCGCTAATACGACGACTTTTTGGTTTTCTTGTAATTTCTGTTTAATAATATCTAACGCATAAGCTGTCAATTCAGCTTTATCTGTAAAATGTTTTCCCAAAACAGCCTCTGAAATGACCGCACTTTCTGTTCCATAAGAAAGCACTAAATCTAATTTAGCTTGTTTTGCGTGCTCGCCCACTTGTTGATGACATTTTAGACTATCCTCGCCTAATTCTTTCATATCACCCACGAGTAGAATACGGAAAGCATCATAACCTTTTAAAACATCAATCGCCGCTTGCAAAGAATCCACATTTGCATTGTAAGTATCATCTAATAGCAACAGATTTTCATTCACTTGAATCGGGAATAAACGCCCTTTTACTTGCGAACGGTGTTCAAGTCCTGCTTTAACATCAGCAAGACTTGCGCCGACATTCATAGCAAGTGCGGTCGCTGCCAAGGCATTTTTTACATTATGCTCACCTAAATAAGGTAAATTAATTTCAATGCTGCCTTTTGGTGAAACTAGCGTAAACGTTGAGCCATTAGGTGAATGTTTGACATTTTCAGCTTTGTAATCGCCACCATTAAAATATTGAGTAGCATGTGAACCAATTTCTTTTTGCCACAATTCAATATAATTATGTTCGCTGTTAATAATGGCTACACCATTTGGGGTTAAACCGCGATAGATTTCACCTTTCGCACGTGCTACGCCCTCAATTGAACCAAAACCTTCTAAATGCGCAGCCGCGACATTATTCACCAATGCGGCTTCAGGCTGTGCAAGATGCGTGGTGTAATCAATTTCATCTTGATGATTGGCACCTAACTCAATAACGGCAAATTTATGTTGCTCTGTTAAGCGTAATAATGTGAGTGGTACGCCAATATCATTGTTGAAATTACCATTGGTAAACAGCACTGCATCTGCATTACCTGCAGTTTGTTGCAGAATCGAGGCTGTCATCTCTTTCACTGTAGTTTTGCCCGATGAACCTGTCATCGTCACGGTACGAGGATTAATTTTTTCACGTAACCATTTTGCTAATTGACCAAGGGCTAAGCGCGTATCTGCAACAACCAATTGTGGCGTGGCTATTTCGGTGTTAGCTTGTTGGACTACTAAGGCTGTCGCACCTTGCTCAACGGCTTTATCTAAGTATTGATGTGCATCAAAATACTCACCTTTTAATGCAAAGAAAAGCGAGTTGGATACCGCTTTACGCGTATCCGTATTGATATTTTCAACAACGACCTGCTCATCGCCAATAAGATCAGCATTTAAAATTTGGGCAAGTTGTTGGGTAGTAAGTTTAATCATTATGTTTATTTTTTCGTTAAATAGATTTCAGCCACTTCTTGATCAGAGAAATGAAGTGTTTTATCCCCAATGATCTGATAGTTTTCATGACCTTTACCAGCAATCACAATCACATCGTTTTCAACGGCATTCTCAATGGTAAATTTGATAGCTTCTTCGCGATCCGGAATCACACCAACGTCTTCCATGCGACTAAAACCAGTGAGAATATCTGCTTCAATTTTATTTGGATCTTCTGTTCGCGGATTATCTTGAGTTACGATCACTAAATCTGCAAACTGCTCAGCCGCTTTTGCCATCAGTGGACGCTTGCCCGCATCGCGATCACCGCCACATCCAAAGATACACCAAAGTTTACCTTTGCAGTGTTCACGCGCAGCATTTAATGCCTTTTCTAATGCATCCGGAGTATGGGCATAATCAACAATAACTGTTGGTTTTCCTGCTTTTTTAATCAATTCCATTCTTCCATTTACCCCTTTTAGCTGTGAAACAGTACGGATAAGATCGTCGAAAGAATAACCTAAAGCCAATAAAACAGCCGTGGCTAACAGCAGATTACTCACGTTAAAAGCACCAATTAATGGGCTATGTAATGTGCCATTACCCCAACTTGAAGCAACATCAATCACCGCACCTTCGTGAGTAAAACGAATCTGTGTTGCATAAAGCCATTGTTTAGAAGTTGGATGGAAATCTGAGCGGCAGCTAACTGCAATACCATTTGGTAATTCGCTTAACCACGCAGCTCCAATTGGATCGTCAGCATTAAGAATTTGTAATTCCGGTGCTAAATCAACGAAAAAGCGTTTTTTAGCTTCGGCATACTTTTCCATTGTCTCGTGATAATCCAAGTGATCACGACTTAAATTGGTAAAAATAGCAGCCTTAAATTTAAGGGCTTCAACGCGATGTTGAACTAAACCATGTGAAGATACTTCGATAGAAGCAAAATCTGCCCCTTTCTCTACAAAATCAGCGAGGTTTTCTTGAACTTCAACGGCTGAACCTGTGGTGTTTTTTGCTTCTTTGACTTGACCTAATAAACCATTGCCAATGGTGCCCATGACAGCTGCTTTGTGACCTAATAGCGTGGCCCATTGCGCTAATAATTGAGAAACTGTAGTTTTACCATTTGTTCCAGTCACACCAACTAAAGTCAATTTTTCGGAAGGATTGTCATAAAATTGACCTGCCAATGCTGAAAGATGAGCAGATAAATGATAGTAGTGAATCACTGGCACATTATTTTGCCATTGGATGTTTAAATGCTCGTTTTCTAAATCTGTCTCTAAAATGACCGCACTTGCACCAGAAGAAATAGCTTGAGGAACAAATTGACTCGCATCAAAACGATGCCCTTTTACTGCCACAAATAGATCTCCTTGAGTCACTTTGCGGCTATCTAACACCATCGCCTTCACATTAATGTCTGAAAGCACCGGAAGATCAAAAAGTGCGGTCAATTTTTTCATTGTTTTGCCTTTTCTTAATTCATTTTTTCAAGTTTTTGATCGCTTAAGCGAACAGTGCGTCTTGCTGTTTTTTCTGTTGGTTCTGCATCTGGAGCAATACCATTCGCACGTAATGCATAGCCCATTATGCTTGAGAATACTGGCGCAGATACCGCACCACCATAGTACTGTCCAGCTTTCGGATCGTTAATCAAAATAACTAATGCATAACGTGGATCGCTAATTGGTGCAATACCCGCTGTAAATGCTACATATTTATTAACATAGTGACCATTTTCAATTTTACGCGCCGTACCGGTTTTCACACCTACACGGTAACCTTCAACCATCGCACGTTTATTTTTGATTGCCACTTTCTCCAACATACCTACAACGTCTTTCGTGATTTTTTCAGAGAAAACACGTTGACCAATAACTGGCGGATCAACTTTAGTGATAGAAAGTGGACGATAAATCCCGAAGCTCCCTAAAGTGGCATAAGCACGCGCGATTTGTAATGGTGTTGAAGTGATACCATAACCATAAGCCACAGTCGCACGTTCGATATCAGCCCAACGTTTACGGTTTGCATTTAATACACCGCGTTGCTCACCGATTAAGCCTAACTCAGTATCTTTACCTAAACCTGCATTTTGGTAAGTTTCCATTAATGCTGAAGGAGGCATACGTAGCGCAAGGCGGCTCACACCACGGTTACTTGAGTTAATCAAAATTTCATCTAAGGTTTGTTGTGGGCGAGGTGCCACGTCGACAATTTCTTTACCACTTACGGTAAATGAACCTGTATTAATTACCTCATCACGTCTGACTGCGCCACGTTGAAGTGCGGTCAATACAACGAAAGGTTTTACGGTTGAACCAGGTTCAAAGGTATCGGTAATCGCACGGTTACGTTTTAACTCGTCTTTTACATTGGATAAGTTATTCGGATTGTAGGAAGGCGCGGTTGCCATTGCTAATACTTCACCCGTACGTACATCCACCAATACCGCAGTACCAGATTCAGCTTTGTTCTCAGTTACCGCTTTTTTGATTTCACGATACACCATGGATTGTAATTTTTCATCAATACTTAAGGTCACATCTTGTGCATCGTATTTTTTCTCATCGGCAATATGTTCAACCACGTTACCACGTTTGTCTTTACGAACAACACGCGCACCGTCTTTACCCACTAACATTGAGTTGAAGCTTGCCTCAACTCCTTCAATCCCTTTACCATCAATGTTAGTAAAGCCGATTAATTGAGCTGCTTCTTCTACACGTGGATAAAAACGACGTGGTTCTGTCTCTAATGAGATACCTTTAATTTTGAGTTCACGGATATAATTTGCCTTGCTCGCTTCCACTTGACGCGCTAAATACAAGAAACCTGATTTTGCATTTTTCTCAATTTTTTTCACCAATTCCGCTGGTGTCATATTTAATTCATTAGCAAGGGCTTTAATGCGTTCTTTATCATCTAATGCATTTTCTTTTAGCATTAAACGTGGTTCAGCCACGATTGCACTCATCGGTACACTCACCGATAACAATTGGCCATTACGATCTAAAATTGAGCCGCGAACAGAGAGGACGTCATCTTTACGTAATGAACGTTTGTCCGCTTCACCAGAAAGGGTTTCAGAATTAACAGATTGCACATAAGCAGCACGAGCCACTAATGCGCCTAAGCCTAAGAAAATAAAACTTGTCGCAATAAGATAACGACCACGAAGGAAGCATTTCTCAAATACCATCTTCGGTTTATTTGGTTTTACTGACGCAGGTTGAGCCAATTTTCTAATTGTTTTCTTTGGCTTTCCTGGTTTCTTAGAGGAATTAAATCTAACCATTTTATTCAAAATCCCTATTCAAAAATAACCACTTCTTGTTCACTTTGAACACGTTGCATTTTTAATGTACCGATTGCAATGGATTCAACTCTTGTATTATCACTTTCGGTTGCTTCTTGTAATTGCAAATTGCGATATTCGTTTTCAAGGGCTTGGTGTTGTAATACCAACTGCCCGTTTTCAGAAATCAAGCCTCGTGTTTGATGGGTCATCCAAATCGTACCCATTGCAGAAGCTAAAATTAATAAAAGTAGGATGACAATTAATTTATTAGAAGAAAAAATATCTTCAACGAGAATATGTTGTAAAGGATAACGTTCGCTATTTTCTAACATCTTATTTCACCCTTTCCGCAATACGTAACACCGCGCTTCTTGAGCGTGGATTCGCTGAAATTTCTGCCTCACTTGGCTGGATTGCCTTACCAATGATTTTTAATTTTTGATTACGTTGGATTTGATCTTCACGTAATGGTAAACCTCTTGGAATATCCTCACCTTTGCTTTGCTTACGCATGAAATGTTTTACCATTCTGTCTTCAAGTGAATGGAAACTGATAATCGATAAACGCCCTTCTGGTGCCAACATATCTAATGCAGAATTTAATACACTTTCTAACTCATCTAATTCCGCATTAATATAAATTCGAATTGCTTGGAAGCTACGAGTTGCTGGATGCTTATGTTTATCTTTAAATGGCACAGCTTGAGCAATTAACTCAGCGAGTTGAGAAGTACGACTTAAACATTCTGTGCCATTTTTGACCGCACTTTTATTAAATTCTACGATGGCAGTGGCAATTCGTTTTGCAAAACGCTCTTCGCCGAAGGTTTTTAACACCCAAGTTAAATCATCAACGGATACTTGTTTTAGCCACTCTGCTGCTGATAAACCTTGTGTGGTATCCATGCGCATATCTAACGGACCATCTTTCATAAAACTGAAACCACGCTCAGCTTCATCAAGCTGTGGAGATGACACCCCTAAATCCAGCAAAATGCCGTCAATTTTACCAACTAAATCGAGTTTTTGACAGATGTCTGGGATGTGAGAAAAGCTATTATGTTCAATATGAAAACGAGGGTCTTGAATTTTTTCGGCTTCAGCAATCGCACGCGGATCACGATCAACCGCAATTAAACGACCATTTTCAGAAAGTTGGGAGAGAATTAGACGAGAATGACCACCACGACCAAAGGTACCATCGATATAAATTCCATTTTCTTTCAACGCCAAACCATTCACCGCTTCGTGAAGCAAAACCGTGATATGTTCAGGTGCAGAAAAGGAATTTTGCATAGTCATAAGTAAAAAGTAAAAGTTAACTCGAAATCGATAAAAAGAAGATAGAGCGGCGCAAGCACCGCTTATCCTGCTAGTGCTGCTGTTCTATAATGACAGCATTTTTAGTTCTTCAGAAGCACCGAATTCAGCACTTGAGCCAATTTCGATATCTTCATCAATTTGTGCATACCATTCGGTATCACTCCAAATTTCAAATTTATTCAACTGCCCTACCAACATTAAACCTTTTTCTAATTTTGCGTGTTGACGTAATGGACCACTTAATAAGATACGACCTTGCGCATCCATTTCACATTCAGTGGCATAACCAAGCATAACACGTTGTAAACGGCGTTGATTTGGGTCAAAGTTGGAAAGTGAAAGTAGTTTTTGTTCGATTTTTTCCCATTCATCTAAAGGATAAAGTAATAAACAAGGTTGACGAATATCAACGGTACAAACCATTTGACCTTGGTTCTTTTCCATGATTTCAGCACGATAACGAGTAGGAATCGCTACACGACCCTTCGCATCTAAATTTACCGCTGCTGCACCACGAAACATTTTTCTACCTTTAAACGTTTATTTTTAGAAAAATTAGCAGAATTTTCCACAAAACTCCACTTTTCACCACTTTGTGTAAGTTTATCGGTTGTAGCCTTAACTTGCAAGCAATTAAAACGTAAAGATTGGTAAATTTTGGCAATAAAATAAACAAAAAAAACCGTTTAAGGTTTCCCTCAAACGGTTTTTCAATTTTTAACTCGATTTAATTAGTTATTTACATACGCTTCTTCGTCACGATCACCTAATGGTTTAAGCTGTGTGAAGAATAATACCAAGCAAAGAACAGTTAAGCCTAAGCCGATATAAACAGATAATTGATAGTCTAAACCGAAACCGATTTTGTTGTATGCAAGATAAGTAAAACATACAGTACTGATAAATGCCGCAGGGATTGTACATACCCAGTGGAATTTATTATAACGGTATAAGTACGCTGCTGCAGTCCATAACATAACCATCGCAGTAGTTTGGTTCGCCCAAGTGAAGTAACGCCATAAGATAGAGAAATCCACTTTTGATACGATATAACCAACCACGAATAATGGCACAGCAATAATTAAACGTTTAGCTAGGGTTTTTTGTTCTAAATGGAAAAATTCTGCAATAACAAGGCGTGCTGCACGGAATGCTGTATCGCCTGATGTAATTGGAAGAACAACCACACCTAATACTGCAAAAATACCACCAACAAGACCTAAGAAGTGGATTGAAGAATCATAAACCACTTTAGAAGGCGAACCCGCTTTAATCGCAGCTAACAAATCTGGTAAAGAATCATAGAAACTTAAACCAACTGCACACCATACTAATGCAATCACACCTTCACCGATCATCGCACCGTAGAAAATGAAACGCCCTTCTTTTTCGTTTTCAGTACAACGTGCCATTAACGGGCTTTGTGTTGCGTGGAAACCAGATAATGCACCACAAGAGATAGTTAAGAACAAGAGTGGCCATAATGGTAAATCTGCACGGGTTTCAAAGTTTTGGAAGAATTTCTCAAAAGACATACCGTCCACAGAACGATAGAAAGAAATTGGATCTGCTGAGCTAAGATCTGCACTTACTAAACCATATACCATACCTACAGACATAAAGAGTAATAATGCACCGAAGAATGGGTAGATACGACCGATGATTTTATCAACTGGAAGTAATGTCGCAAGAATATAGTAAATGAAGATGATACCAGTCCAAACACTGATAACTGTCGCTTTATCCATACCCCAAACGGTAATACCACCTGCTTCTGCTACTTGATGGATTTCTTCTGCATTGCTAATAGAAATGCTACCTGATGCGGCACCGAATACATCCATTGTAATCGTACCCATTAACTGCGCTGGACTTGCCACGAATACCACACCCACTAATAATAAAAGCACTACCGCTAATACGTTAATGAATGCTTTAACTGGACGACCTAAATATTTACCTGCAAGATTAGGCATAGATGCCCCGCCATTACGCACACTTAACATCCCGCAGAAATAATCGTGTACCGCACCAGCAAAGATACAACCCACTACAATCCAAAGCATTGCAACTGGTCCGTATAACGCACCAAGAATTGGACCAAAGATTGGACCTGTACCTGCAATGTTTAATAATTGAATTAACCAAATCTTAGTTTTAGACATTGGCATATAGTCAACGCCATCATTCATGGTATAAGCTGGCGTTTTACGGTTTGGATTGATCACAAAAATGCGCTCAATTACACGACTATAAAAGAAATAACCTGCAAGCAATAACGCCACGCAGAAGAAAAACCACAACATAAAAAATACTCCTCAGGAATAAATGAATACCGAAATTTAGTCATATACTAGACTTCGTCGGCGGTATTCTAAGTGAAAATCATCAAAATCAAAATTTTAATTTCTACAATGTTTCAATTTTGTGATCCATGTCACGTTTATCATTATGTTTTTTTCACTTACAATATGTTCATTAATTCAAATAATGAAAAAAGGAGCATCAATGGCTCTCATCCGCTGCCCAGAATGTCGCAAAAAAATCAGCGAATCCGCGCAATTTTGTCCAAATTGTGGGTTTTCCTTTAAAGAAGAAGATCTTGAAATTTACAAACAAAAACTTGAACAACGACGCCAACAAAATGCCGAAATTAATCGAAAAAGCACTAAGCTTCACCTTATTTGGTTGGCTATTTTTACTATCGTTATCTTATTGGCAAGTTGGCTAACTGGAGAATAAAAAGTGCGGTCAAAAAACAATGAGAATTTTGACCGCACTTAAATTAGAACCCAATCCGTCTACTCGTTGCAGAAAACGCTGGTTTCACTTCACATTCACCTTGTAATGCGGTTAGCCAATCTTGCACCTTTTGAAAAGGAGAAAATTGATGACGACGAGCCACTGCAGCAAAATCTCCAGGCGTCAGTAGATTAAGCGATTCAATCTGACTTAAATCCTCTTCCGATAACAACGGCAACCCTAAAATTTCCGCTTGTTGTTTAGCAAAATCTAAACGTTGTGGCAGCGTTAAATAATCAAACTTCAATTTCAAGTCAAAACGGCGTAAGGCTGCAGGATCGAGTACTTCAATTAAATTTGTTGATACCACCATCAAACCCTCAAAGCGTTCAATCTGTGTCAACATTTCATTCACTTGTGAACGTTCCCAGCTTCGGTCTGCTCCTTCTCTAGAAAATAAGAAGGTATCCACTTCATCTAGCACCAATAGTGCATTATCAGCTTTCGCTTGTTCAAAGGCTTGAGCAATATTTTGTTCTGTCCCGCCTACATAACAATTAAGCAAATCTGAGCCTTGTCTTAACAACAGCGGCATATCTAACTCCTCTGCAAGCCACGCTGCCCAAGCTGTTTTCCCTGTGCCCGGCGGACCATAACAACAAATTCTGCCTTTTTTGGTTCGCATTAATCCTTCGCTGATTTTATGAATATTCTCATTGCAGGAAACCCAGTCAAGCTGATAACTAAGTTTACTTTCCACCAACGGCTCAATTTTCTTTTTACCTTGTGTCTGTAAAGTTTCATTAAATAGCGTAAGCAAGATCTCAGAAAAAGTTTTTTTGCCGTTATCAACCGCATTTGCCACATTGAACACACGCGTTAAAATAGCCGGAGAAAGTGACCGCACTTTGGCAAAATGTTGCACATATTCCGCCGTTAATTTACCGCCTGCCAACTGCGAAATTAACGCCGATTTATTTTTCAACGGCAAATCCGGCATTTCAAACACAAAATCAAAACGACGCAAAAAAGCCGCATCTATACTGTTTACAGAATTGGACAACCAAATTATCGGCACGTTATTATTCTCCAGCAACTGATTTGTCCATGCTTTATTTTTTTGTGCAACAGAACGCTCCATGAGCGAGCCGTTAAACACATCTTCAATTTCATCAAAAATTAAAAGTGCCTGCTTGCCGTTCAATAACGTTTGAGCAAGACGACTGTAATTCAAACGTTGCTCTGCCTTCACAACATCACCGTCAGAATCCATGTAAGTAATGTTATACGCCGAAATCTCCAATGCCTGAGCAAGCAACCCGGCAAATTCAGTTTTACCGGTGCCTGGCACGCCATAAATTAAAAGATTCACGCCTTTCTGATGATGTTTTAGTGCTTGTTGCAAATAGGTCAACATCATATCTTTCATGCTAGCAATATGTGCAAAATCATCCAGTTGTAAACTTGGCACTTGAGATATTTCTGTACAAGATTTCAACAACGCATATTCATTTAAAGGTTGTGTTACAAATTCGTCAAAATCTAAGGTTTCGCCCCACGCTAAATAATCTTGCACACCATCTAGGCGATAATTCCGATCAATTAGCCCATAAGCATCGAGTTTACTACCTTTCTTTAAGGCGGACAGAATCTCATTTTTCGGCTGTTTAAGTAAATCCGCCATGATCGCAGCCGTTCTTTGCAAATCCGATTTCGGCAAGCACTTAAACAAATCTTGCATAGGTCCTTCACTACGTAAGTGCATGGCAAAGCGGAGAAGTTCCTGTTCAACGGGATTCAGCTGCAAAAATTCCGCCAAACCTACCAAATTTTCATACGCCTGTTTCCATAAATCCGATAAAAGTGCGGTGGATTTTTGGAGTGTTTTATAACGTTCTTTTAAAAGCCGACGAGCAACCGTACGTAAATTTTTATCATTCTCTAATTCTTCAGGCAGTCCAAACGCACTAGCAATTTCATCGCTTCGCCAGCTGCTCTCCCGAAACACTTCGGAAAAACCTTTATGCTCAAATAAAATTTTGAGCATCATATTTTCAGTATAAGAAGACACTGTCGGTGGGTTTAATTTATATTCGGACATAAAAAATACTCCTTACTGGGTTGGTAAGGAGTATTTTAGTGAGAGGTGCGACAAAAGGTGTCGTTATGAGTTTCCCATTTTTAACTCTTTTATTTTATCTAAGTTATTTGAGATTATATCCAGTAATGGTTCCCATAACTCGAAAATATAGTTCGCGAGCTCGCCACTAGGAATCTTACTAAGAACTGTTGCATCCCATACTTCATATTCAAACCATTTCGATACAGGATAACATCCCTCTGGTTCATCAAAATTATTCTGAATAATAAAATCATGGAAAATTTTAGTCATACTATCAAATAACTTGTCACCATGAGCATAAACTCCATAATAAGGATTACGTGCTTCTTTTGTAGCAAAACATATTGAAACACCAAATTCTTCATCACCTAGATGTAAATCGTATTCTTTATTGTTAAAGGTCCCATTTTCACCAAACTCAAAGCCATAATTAATTAATTCAATATAACGGAAACATCTAATTTTTAATTGTTCAATCAACATTTTAATAAGTTTTTCATACAGTGGCTTCTTGGCTTCAAGCACTGTTAATGCAGAAAATAACACTTTATCATTATTAACTAAATATTCAACTAATTCATTTGAATTCTGAGTATTTCCCATAATATCCTCACTTAAAAATTTTTTAAAATCATTACAAAATTGTTTTACAGCTGGTGCAATAATTATAGTATTGTCAAGCCACTGTATAATCATACTTGCAGATAATACCATTGCTTTCTTCTTAGTCATTAATTCAGCCCAGTCCTTTTCAGAAATAGATATTTCTGGTGGATTATTACTAAATATAGGAAGATAAATAAGAAAATAAGACTCTGAAACATAATTTTTGAGATCTTTAGCATAATCATGCATTTGATTTGGCCGATCAACCGCACCTTGCAATTTATTTTCAATAGAAATCACCCAGGCTATTTTATTGCCTAATAAACCTTCAATAAAAATATCATGACGACGATTTTCTTGAATTGTTTCTTGAGCTGTTTCCTGAACTTTTTCCTGAGCTGTTTCTTGAGTTGTTTTTTCGCAATAAATATTGACTTTTTGGTAAGCTAGAAATTGGTGCTTACCAATAAATTTTAAAAAACTATTTAGAAATAAATCACCTTGCCCATGTGTTTCCGTTGGATCTAATAAAAATGCAAGAATCTTAGACAATCCCATTTCATCCGTTCGTAAAAATTGAAACGGGTTAAAACGATTAGAATCGTACAACTCATTTTTTTCTCGTTGTAATCTAAAATTTTCTATCACTTGATTGATAGAAATTAAAGAATCAACAATTTGGTTAATATTATTTGCCATAGAGGCTCCTTAGGTTAATTAAAACGCACAAATTATAGCCGACAAATCATCATAAAACTTTTGTTTCTTAATTAATTTACGGCAAACAGTCAATCGAGATTTATCATTATCATATTGTTTCCAAATCTTTTCTCTTACTTCAGCAGAAAGCCCATCTGTTAATCCATCAGAACACAGTAATAAACTTTCCCCTTGTTGAATTTCAACTTCTTGATAAAAAATTTTATCTTGAAATTCGAAATAATCCGCGACTAAACAAGAAGAAACACCGCCATAAATCGTGGCAAAGTCTTCTTCTTTTTTATCGGGAAAATCAGCCAATAACTCAGATAGAATAGAATGATCTTGCGTGATTTGTTGCCATTTACCTTGAGCGTCAATTAAATAAGCACGGCTATCGCCTACACTGAGGATTTTTGCTTTATGGGTTGTTTGATCAATTTCAGCCGCAACAAAAGTGGTTGCTGAGCCAAAATAATCCTCGGCTAATTCTGCTGATAAACTAGATTGTAAATCGCAGATCGTTTGGCGACTTAGGCTTTTCATTTGGCTTAGCAATTGCATTGCCAACTTGCTCGCTTTTTCAGGTCGGTTGCTATTGGAAATACCATCTGCCACACCCACAATAAAGTGCGGTCGGTTTTCAAGGCGTTTTTCAGCCGTTTTGAGTTTATATTGAAACACCGCCTCGCCATTAAAAAGGGCATCTTGGTTGTGTCGCTTGTTGCTGCCAATTTGTTGGCAGAAGGTTATTTCGCAAAAATTTTCCATTATTCAACCGCTTGTTGAGAAGGATTTAGCAGGCAATCAATCGCTTTTAGCGCATCTAACGCCTTCATCTCGAGACTTAAAAAGTGCATTTTTGGCACGCCTACATCTTGTGGGTTAATACGGATAAATCCACCCTTTTTTGCTTTCGCCGTACGTTCAGAAAAGCGACGCACAGTTGGAATGGCTTTCCCCGCCCCCAGTTCGATGACGACGAGATTTTGCACTTCTTTTAACCATAAATCGAGCTTATTTCGTTTTAAATTTTGATAATTACTGCTGTAAAAATAATCGTCAAACATGAGTACATTCTGTCTTGCTAAACGCTGACAATAAGGGCAACGAGGTGGCTCACTCAATAAGCGCAAGTTTTCGTTATCCACCACTGGTTGAAATTCTTTTGCAGACCAACTTAAATCACGGCAATTATGCGCACACTGCAAACGCTCTAGTGTGCCATGCACTTCATAAATACGCCCTTCTTCAAATCCCGCTTTCTGAAAATGCCCATCCACATTACTTGTAAAAACAAAATAACCATGCGGTTTGCTATCTGCCCAACGTTTTAAAATTTGGTAGCCCTCATGCGGGCTTGTTGCGCGATATTGCGATAAGCGATGCCCATAAAACCAATAAGCTAACTCTTGATGGGTTTCATAAGCCAATGGTGTCGCAATATCTTGGAAATTGATATTTTGCCCTTTAAACATTGGGTAGGCATTCCAAAATCCACCGACACTTCTAAAATCCGGTAAACCTGAATCCACGCTCATCCCTGCCCCTGCAGTAATTAAAATGCCATCAGCCTCGCGGATAAGTTCTACTGCATAATTTAAGTCATTTTTCATAATACTTTTCTCTGTCCATTTTTCATTGGTGAAATAATTCCAGCTTCTTCTAGTTGCTCTACAATTCTCGCAGCTCGATTAAAGCCTAAACTAAATTTGCGTTGAATCCGTGAACCAGATGTAAATTTTTCTTGTTGCACGAATTTTTTTACATCCTCAAAAAGCGGATCACGTTTAAAAGTGACTTTCATTGCCATAAGTTTTCTCCTGTGTTGTTTCTATAAAAGGGCTTAAGCATCTTGTAAAAAGTAAAAAATCCTTTCTTTTATGGAGAAAATTATATGAAGGGAAGCGACAATGCGTGTCGCTAGCGAATATTACAAGCGGTTATTTTGAGGACTGGTTCAGATAATATTAGCCTACACTTTAAAAATATTTTTAATAAAGTTAAGCTTGATGACAATTTAACTACCGAGGATTTATCAGTAGTTTACCAAGATATGCACATACTTAAGAAAGATAAATAGCGACCTAAGTCGCTATTTATCTATCAACGTTAAAACTTAACAAAAAAATTATTTACATAATTCTTTTACTGACTCTACTAATGCTTCCATTTTGTCGTAAGAATTAATGCCACTTGGACCACCAAAAAATGGGCAAACACAAATTAAGGTATCATTGTACTTGCGATAGAAGATATTAAATTCTTTCAACGCTTTAGTTTCATATACAGCTTCTCCAGTAAAAAACTTAAAGAAGTTATCTTTTTCAGTGACTCCCGTACAAATAATAACTTTCGGATGACATTCATCTATAAGTTGACGATAAAAAGCACCACGATTTTGAACGCACCACTCTCTATATTCATCGAATGTTTCAAATCCAGTCATCTTAATAAATTGTTCATTCCATTTAATCGATGATCTATTTTTAAAATTGATTGGTAGCATATTTAATTTGAAACCAATACCTTGTGGGTAAAGCACATCGTATTTTTTAACAAAATGCTCCGCACTTTCTCCATTTTTCCAATCTAAATTGTAGTAGTACCACAAAAACCAGCATATTTTTCTATTATATTGAGTAGTCCAACTACCATCAAAATCATCCTCTACCCAAGAATGCGGTATTAATTTAGGGCTTAAACTAAATTTCTCATAAAAATCATCTGGCGAACTTTCATCACCTATTCCCCATTCTAATCCACAAAACCACACTTCTGATTTAGGGTTTCCGCCATCGCCTCCTGCGAAAGATACAGCTATTTTTTTAAATTCTTCTGTTACCATTATTCTTCCCCTCATTATTTAAGTAGATTCGTCCAAATCCCTATGGTCTCTTCTTGAATTACACCTTTTTCTTGACCTAGTTTTATCGCCAGTTGTTGTAAACTTTTGGCTAGTTCTGGATGACCGCAATAATTTAAACTACGAATGATGCGAGAAATTTTCTTACTTTCATGCCCAATATTCCGTAGCCAAACTTTTCGCTCAGTTAATTCTGATTTAGGGAAAATTTGATTGCATTCACGATATAAATTGAAATAATCTAGAATAAAATCAATAGAATGCAAATATTTATTTTGAATTGCTTCATCTCCAATAAAAATAGCCAGATCTTCTTCATTAAAAACTGGTACTGAACGATTCCATTTGGAACTTTCAGTGACAGGTAAAAGCCAAGGAATATATAAATAAGCATCACCAATCATTCTTTTGGGCATTGCCCACATATCTTGCAAAGATAAATTATGCTGGCTTTTTCTTTGTTCTAAATAAAATTCAATTACTGGGTGCATATGTTTCCCGTTAATTCATCAGTTATGTAGTATAGCGATACAAAACTTATTATTTATGTAAAAAGTGCGGTCGATTTTCTATGATTTTTTAATTTTCTCTAATAATTCGGCGACCACCTTCGGTACGCCCTCACCCGCTTTTTCTTTGATTGCAATCACCTTCTTACGAACAAATCCTGTATTGGGATTAGGATCGATCAAATAGATAAGTGAACCATATGGAGCGAGATTTACCAATCCATTAGCTGGATAAACCTGTAATGAAGTGCCAATAACAATCACAATATCTGCCTTTTTCACTAACTTTTCTGCTTTAGGAAACATGGGTACATTTTCCCCAAAAAAGACTATATGTGGACGCATTGGATGACCGTGATTATCCTTATCCTCTAACAGTTGATCACCCAAACATGGAACAATGTAATCGGTATTAAAACTGCTGCGAGCTTTATTCAATTCTCCATGTAAATGGAGTACGTTAGTACTTCCCGCTCGCTCATGTAAATCATCCACATTTTGAGTGATTATATGAACTTCATAAAACGCTTCCAATTCAACCAAAGCCAAATGTGCTGCATTAGGTTCTGCAGCTTGAGCATTACGACGTCGTTCATTATAAAACGCCAATACTTTTGCACGGTTTTTCTTTAAGGCTTCTGGCGTGCAAACTTCTTCTACTTTATGCCCTGCCCACAAGCCATCTTCCGCTCTAAAAGTAGGTATACCACTTTCGGCACTAATTCCAGCTCCCGTTAATACTACGCAAATTGGTTTATTTTTCGCCGTCATTTTTCACGCTCCTTTTTGTCGTAAAATTTCATCAACCTGTCTATCTCTTGCCATCATGCCAAAAATATTCCCTGCTTTATAAAGAGGTTGATAAGTATAGCTTTCAATATGCAAGAATGGCTTATCTGAAAGGCGTTGGAAATATTGTTTTAGCTGTGATTTTGAGCGTAATAACTCGTCATATTCGGCTTGAATATGGGCACTCATTGCTTCAATACGCATTTTAAATTCATCACTGAGATAAGGGCTGATAATTAAATAGACCGTTTTCTGTTCGGTTGTTGTTTCATCCGCATAAACACATGCCAAATTAAATACTTGCCATTTATAGCGATCTGCAAAAGCACCAATGATTCGGCTTTGTTCCTCATTTTCAACTTGTACAAGTGCGGCTGATTTTTTTAAACAATCTTGCAAAATATCACTTGGCGTAAAAGGGCCACAATCTAAGTAAGATAGTACACAGTTCCAGTTAGCAAATTGTTCAGTACCAAAATGTAAGTGTTTGCCTTCGAATTTATCTGCCCCATTTTTAGTGCGATCATCAATTAAATAATTGCCTTGGTTCAGGTTTTTATGGTGAGATAAAATTAGCCGCTTGTATAATGCCGAGCCTTTTTCTTCGCCGAAATAACGTTGAATCCATTTTACTTTATCGCTCCACGCCGATGGATTATGCCAAGGGGCGGTAGAAAGTGCGTAAATATGGTATTTCTTCATCAATTTATGGACAGCAGAAATCGCGTTTGGCATGGGTTCCATTAAGCTAAAAATGCCCTCGACTTCATCATATCGCCCCTCATACTCTTGCTTGGTTTTCTCATCTAATTTTGCAATTCCAGACGGGAAATCAACCATCACATTATCCATATCAATATAAACAATTTTCTTCATTTTAATGCCCTCTCTGTTGATGGCTTAATGATAAAAGATGAAGCGACAATTTATGTCGTTAGGTATTTTCGTCTAAATAAGTGCGGTCAATTTCTTGGTAATCTTCACCAAAATGGGCAATCCACCATTCCAGCATGGCGCTCTCAATCACAGTAGCGGAAATTTCATATTCACTGCCACAATCTTTTACCGTTTGATCAGTTGATAATGGTGTTTCTGTCAAAAATCCACCTGTTTTTTTATCAATACGGAAAGTTAAACGAATTTTTCTACCAGAACTAAAGCCAAATTTTTGGCTTTCAACATAAGCTTTTAGATTAAATTTCGGGCGTTCAAATTGCATTGTGCTGACATTCACTTCAAGTAATCGATGCAAGGCTAAATGTAAGATATCACCATGCTCATATTCTGCCACCACATAACTGCTAGGGCCTTGCTGAACAAGAGCGAGTGGCTTAACTTTAGCCTTATGTTCTTTGCCGTGAATACTACGATAATGCACTTGCAAAAAGCGGTTTTGATAAAGTGCGGTACTAATTTGCTTAAAAATTTCAGGATCAATTTTTGCAGGCAATAATGGCTGGCTAGTTGGTGCAATAGCCACTTTATTGAGCCATTCTGAAGCGCCTTTTTTATGCGGTTCATAAGCAAGATTGTAATCCGCTTGTTTAAAGAACCCCTCCATCGATTGCATAATATTGGCCGGTAAAATGCCAGCTAAATATTGTTTTGCCAACATCAAAACCAACGATTGTTGTTCGTTTAAAATCGGCATATCTAAGCCTTTTGCATCGGGTTTCCAACGATAGCTATACGGTTTATCATTGGTATTGCAATCAATTTCAAACTGCTCACATAACGTATTCAATGCACGCTGAATACTGCGCAAATCCCGCTCAATACCTAATGCAAGCAATTTCTCTCGCAGTTCTAATGAGCTAATAGAATAGTTTTTCGGAATTAAACGTAATAGTTCGAGATGAAATTTTAGGGAAGATGATTCGGACATAATTGCCTCATAAATAAAAATATTTTCTTTAATCATATAAAAAATCGGGCAATTTTTAAACTGCCCGATTAGTTTCTATTTTTGACCGCACTTTATGCTTTTACGGTATCAATACGTTCGAATGACAATACTTTATTTTCTAACTGACGGAGTAATAAAGTGGCGATACCAGTAATGATGAGGTAAATACCGCCTGCAATACCGTAGATAGTTAGCGCATCATATTCAGTACCGTAAAGTTGGCGAGCATATCCCATGATATCCATGATCGTAATGGTAGAAGCTAATGCTGTACCTTTAAATACCAAAATAATTTCATTGGTATAAGACGGGAGCGCACGTTTTAACGCATAAGGAATCAGGATTTTTAAAGTCTGCATACGACTTAAACCTAATGCCGCACAGCTTTCCCATTGACCTTTAGAGATCGCTTTTACTGCCCCATGGAATAACTGGGTTGAATAAGCCGCACTATTCAAAGCTAAAGCTAATGCTGCACAGAACCATGCGTTGGAGAATAATCCCCATAATGGGCTGTCCACCAACCATTGGAATTGGCCTGGCCCTGCATAAATTAAGAAAAATTGCACTAAAAGTGGAGTGCCTGTAAATAAAACAAGGAACAAATTGACCGCACTTTTCACCAATTTATTGCCGATAGAAAGCAAGAAGGTTAAACCCAATGCTAAGAAAAAGGCAATAAACAAAGACACAACTGTAAGCAACAGGCTAGTCGGAATGCCTTGAGCAATCACTGCTAAATACTCTTGAAACATTATTCGACTCCCCGTTCAAATCGAGTGAAACGTAATTCTAATTTGCGAATACCCGCTTGGCTGATCAAAGTAATCACTAAATAAATTAATGCTGCAATGCCATACCAAGTGAAAGGCTCATGGGTGTTTGTATTGATATATCCAGCCTGACGCATTAAATCATCGACACCGATTAATGACACCAATGCCGTATCTTTTAATAACACGAGCCATTGATTGCTTAAGCCTGGTAAAGCATGTCGCCATACTTGTGGCATAATCAAATTAATGAAGGTATAAGGACGGCTTAACCCTAAAGCTGCACCTGATTCCCACTGTCCTTTTGGAATGGCTTGAATCGCACCACGTAAGGTTTGTGAAGCATAAGAGGCAAAAATCAAAGACAATGCAAATACACCACAACCAAAGGCGCTGAATTCGATATACTCACCCGTTAGCATTTCTACCACTTGGGTTGAACCAAAATAAATCAGTAGAACCACTAAAATTTCGGGTAAACCACGCAATAAAGCGATCACAACAGAAGCTGGTTTTGCAATAAAGACATATTTATTTGCTTCTAAAGCCGTAAAAATAATACTGAGCAATAAACCGACAATTAACGAGCAAATAGCAAGCCCTAAGGTCATTAGGGCTGCATGTCCAATTAATGTAAGATAATCATAAAACATAGATTATTTTGTCATCCATTTGTCATAGATTTTTTGGTATTCACCATTTGCTTTCACAGTTTCTAAACCTTTATTTAAGCTTTCTAGCAATTCTTTGCTTGATTTATTCACCGCGATACCTAAACCATTACCGAAATATTTTTTGTTAGTCACTTTCTCGCCAACAAATTGAATTTCAGGCTCTTTAGAAATCATATCAGACAATACGGCTGTATCACCGAAGATGATATCAATACGGCCATTTTTTAAGTCTAAGATCGCATCTTGTAAGCTTGCATAAGATTTTGCATTATATTGCTTGGTTTCTGCTGCGGTATATTGTTGGAATGTTGTTCCGTTTTGAACACCAATTGTTTTTGCCGAAGCTAAATCTGCTTTGCCTTTTAAAGCAACATAACTTGCTGTGCTGTCATAATACGCATTAGAAAATGAAACTTGTTTTGCGCGCGCTTCAGTAATATCCATTGCAGAAATCGCTGCATCAAAACGTTTTGCTTTCAAGCTTGGAATTAATGCATCAAAAGATTGGCTTTTGAAATGACAAGTCGCTTGGATTTCCTTACAAATTGCATTCGCTACATCCACATCAAAACCGATAATTTCACCTTTTTCATTTGTTGTTTCAAATGGCGGGTAGCTCGGCTCCATCGCGAAAGTGATTTCTTGTGCATTTGCAGCAAAAGCTGAGCCCATTAACATTGCGCTTAAAAGTAATTTTTTCATGTTGTGTTTCCTTATTCTGAGTGTGAAAGATATTGTTTAAATTGTTCGGTTTTTGGATTATCAAAGCAATCTGCACTGCCCATTTCAATAATCTTACCTTGTTCCATATAGACGACCTTGGTCGCCACTTTTTGTGCCACGTTCACTTCGTGGGTCACAATCACCTGAGTAATGCCTGTTTGTTGAAGCTCTTTAATAATATCAACAACTTGAGCTGTAATTTCAGGATCCAGTGCTGCCGTTGGTTCATCAAACAACAACACTTGTGGTTTCATCATTAATGCTCGAGCAATAGCTACACGTTGTTGCTGACCGCCTGATAAGTGAAGAGGAAAACGATCAGCATGCTCTTCCAAACGTAAACGTTTTAAAAGTTCTAATGCATCTTTTTTCGCTTCTTCTTCGCTAATGCCTAATACTTTTTGGGGCGCTTCAATCAAGTTTTCAATCACCGTCAAATGCGGCCAAAGATTGTATTGTTGAAATACCATGCCGACATCTTGACGAAGTTGACGAATGGCTTTCGGATTATTATTCGCTTGAGACAAATCAAAATGATTATTCGCAATATGCAATTCGCCAGAGGTTGGCACTTCTAATAAATTTAATGTACGGATTAACGTACTTTTTCCTGCGCCACTTGGTCCAAGTAACACCACGGTATCGCCTTCTTGTGCATCAAGATTGATATCAAACAATGCCTGTGATGAACCATAAAAGAAATTCAAATTTTTAACACTAATCGCCATACTAAGTTTACTGCTATCCTCTCTTGATTCTTAAGAATGAATAAATATTACTTTTTAATGATTAATTATGCAAGTGTTTTTGTAAAAAAATCCCAAAAAAGTTTTTGGGATCTTTAAATCATTGAATTTTAAACCGCACTTATCGTGAATTAGGCCTCTTTCGCCATCTCAAATTCAACTAACATCATCAAAATATGAATCACTTTGATGTGGATTTCTTGAATACGATCTGCATAACCGAAGTGTGGCACACGAATTTCAACATCCGCTAAGCCTGCCATTTTACCGCCATCTTTACCAGTCATCGCAATCACTTTCATGCCTTTTGCTTTCGCGGCTTCGATCGCATTTAAGATATTTTTAGAATTCCCAGAGGTCGATAATCCAAATAAAACATCGCCTTCTTTACCCACTGCTTCAACAAAGCGAGAGAATACATATTCATAACCAAAGTCATTACTTACACAGCTTAAATGACTTACATCTGAAATCGCAATCGCAGGATAACCCGGGCGGTTTTCACGATAACGACCAGTGAGTTCTTCTGCAAAGTGCATGGCATCACAGTGAGAACCACCATTACCACAAGATAATACTTTACCGCCATTTTTAAAACTTTCTGCTAATAATTTAGCCGCTTTTTCAATGAGTTTGATGTTGTTATCATCTGAAACAAACTTATTTAGTACCTCTTGTGCTTCCACAAGCTCAGCTTTAATTTGATCAAAATACATTTTATTCTCCTTAAAAATTAAAATTCGAAATAGCGTTGGCATTGTATAGCGTTCATTTCAAATAATCTAGCGCTCTTTTTATCACGCCCTTTTTCAGCTTACGTATCATTATTTTGCGATATCTATCGCAAATCCAGCTAAAAACACTTCAAAAAATGACCGCACTTTTTAAACTCAAACAATTTAAAAGGAGAGGTTATGCGAGTAGTTTATTTATTATTTTGTATGTTATTCAGTCAAATAACTTGGGCGAACAATAGTGATTTAATGCTATTAGGCACCTATGAAAACCAAGATATCCAGGGTTGGGTAATGTCTGAAAAATTGGATGGGGTACGAGGTTATTGGGATGGCAAAACATTATTAAGTCGTCAAGGACTACCCTTGCCTGCGCCGACCTATTTTATTGCTCAATTTCCGCCTTTTGCCATTGATGGTGAACTCTTTAGTGAACGTAATCAATTTGAAGAAATTGCTTCTATCACGAAATCCTTTAAAGGTGATAATTGGGCAAAATTAACACTTTATGTTTTTGATGTACCGAATGCCTCAGGAAATCTCTTTGAACGCCTCAAAACCTTAGAAGATTATTTGAAAGATCACCCTACTCCTTATATCAAGATTATTCCGCAAATTCCGATACGAGATAAAACACATTTATTCGAGTATTTACATGAAATTGAAAGGAAAAAAGGTGAAGGTGTTGTGTTACGTAATCCTAATTCTCCTTACGAAAGAAAACGCAGTATACAAATTTTAAAGTTAAAAAGCACTTATGATGAAGAATGTACCGTGATAGCACATCACAAAGGGAAAGGACAATTCGAAAATATACTCGGTTCGCTTACCTGTGAAAATCATCGTGGAAAATTCAAAATCGGTTCAGGATTTAATCTGAGTGAGCGCAAAAATCCACCGCCTATTGGTAGCACGATTACCTACAAATATCGTGGATTAACCAACTCCGGAAAACCTCGTTTTGCCACTTATTGGCGAGAGAAAAAATAAGAGCGGTCAAAACATCGCTATTTTTCGGTATTATGTAGCAGTTGCACAAAGTCCGAAAATTGACTAATTTACAGCATAAATTTGAATGCCTTTCCGAATGAAAATTGTGAAAGGCATTTCTTTTAACTAAAATTCTAACTTCAACCTCGCAATTTTCACATTAAATTTCCATTTTTTTAAACTCAAGGCATAGCTATTCCGCTCAACCTTCATTCAGGTAAGCTATTTCTTTCTATATAATTCTATCTAAGTCTATTAACGCCTATACGATTCTATGCTGCCATCAGAATTTCATCGTATGCAGCTTGTTCTTCAAGTCGCTTAAAGTAGTGTGATGAAATTTCGTTAGGTGCAAAGGCTTTCATACCGAGAAGCTCACCTTCACGATGATTACCCTGCCAATAACCAACCCACTCTTTAAATGGCAGAACCCATAAACAACGTTTGAGGACATCTTCAAAGAGTACCCTGTTGGATTTACGGCGATTATCTGAAAAGAATGCGGTTTGATTAGCATAGTGCAAGGCATATTTATTATCGGTTTTATGATGTGTACCACGCATTAAATCACGCATTCTGGCATTAAAGGATTCCGCAAGGTTATTATTTACACCTTTCGCACTATAAGCCTCTTGATGATTCACCGACCAACGGGTGTAATGAAAATCAAGACTTTTATAAGCAGGGTTTTCATCACACATAATATCACTGCCTGCTTTCACAAAGCGTTGATTCAATGCAAAAACAGTATCCGCATTTTCGGTGTAATCCATTGCAACAATGGTACGATTTGCTCCAGATATATTACTATCATTTGCAGCACGTTGTGTAATAGCAAATAGACAACGCTTAGTCGTTCTAAATTTAGGATATTTGCGACCTTTCTCATCAGCTTTTTGACGTTGTTTATGATTATTTTTACGAAAATTAGTTGGGCGCAGGGTAAAGTTGATCCACATTCCATCTTCGTGAATTTCGCCTGACAATGGACTTAAATCGCGTGTTTTAAATAAGGCTTCGCGAACTTTCCCACAAAGTACAAATGCCGTTTTGTAGTTCAAATTAAGATGACGACTAACATCAATCGCACTAATGCCTTTTGAGCTATTTATCATCATTAAGATGACAGCAAGAATATCAACTAAATCAACTTTATGAAAGGCAAAGGCTGTATTCGTTGTGATATAAAAATGGCGTTTGCAATGTTTACAACACCAACGTTTACGAGAAGGAAGGAAATAGGCTTCGTGGCGAATACCACAATGCGGACAGCATACATCACGAACATTATTAGGGTTTCCCCAACGGTGAGTTTTTAAAAGGTGAAAAGCATCTTCTTCTGTAAGGCGTAAAATATCTTTTAAATTGATGTTTTTTGATTTACTTGAAAGTAAATAATGTTGAGCCATTGCGAATTTCCTTGTGTAGTACAAGGCATCCGAGATTTGCTAAACGCCAGACACAAAAAATCGCCCATCTGAAAACTCAGATCAGCTCAAAGCGTTTATGCCTCGAATACCGTTACCCACAAGGAACTTGTGGAAGGCTCATTTAAAATGAGTGAAATTGCGATTGTTAAAACAGGAAATTTACAAGATGAAATTTTCTGCCACCTAAACATTCGCTACACACCTGTTAATGTGTATTAATTGGTGATTGAATAAAGTTGCATTCTTTGGCTAATTCTATAATTTGTAGTAAGTTTTCCCTGCAAATCAGCGTAAATATAGTCCTTTGAAGATTTTTCGTCAAATAAAAAAAGCAATTCCTCACGAAGTTGCTTTCATCTATTATTTGTTATCGCTAGTGTCCGTAATTATTTATTCGATATTACAGGATTTTCGCCAAATTTATTCGATTCGGCACTACCTTGCACAACTCCGATGACGATTGAAATGATGATTGCAATCCCTTCACCAATAACAGGAATTAGCATAATTAACATATATAAAGTAAACCAACCCGATAAATTTATATCGTGTAATCTACGGACTGTTAGGGATATTGAAGGTGGTAAGGTAGCAACAAAAACTACTAAAAAAAGTATTACTCCAATACCTGTAAAAGCAAAAGCACCTAAAATAGCGAATATTAACGCATAAAATAAAGTAAATCCCCAATACTCTTTTCGTCTAGCACGCCCTTTAAAGTTTACATAGTTTTTAGTAAATGCTTCAATAAAGTATGTAAATAACGATTTTTCAATCATAACCAATCCTCTTAATGTGAATGTGTATTTTCAATATAATCTGTTGGATTATCAGCAGTTAAATCTTTTTTACTATTAACCTGCTTGAGAAATGCATTTTTTGCTAGATGCCCTAACTCATGCGAAACTGAACCATAATAGAGAACAAGTAAAAATGGTAGCAACAAAATCTCAATAGGAAACGCTATAAATAATAATAACGAATCAAGGATTATTAAAAGTAATACTGTGACTAGATAAAAAACATAAAATTTTAAGAAATTATGTAAATTAGCCATTAGAAATAAGATGTTTTTCGGTATATTTAATAATTCTAACCATTTTCCAGTTAATGCATATCTAATGATTCCACATTGAAGAATTGGATTTGAGATCATGCCCCATATAAAGTAGATAAATAACGTTGCAATATAATCCTCAATGTAATCAGTAAGATAGCCTGTTAATCCTCCTTGTATAAATTCTAGTATATCTAAGAACAATCCTAGAATACCTTTTAGTCCTAATAAATAACAAAAAGCTGTTGGAATCATCCAATATATAATCGTAACTCCTGTTATTTGTAACCCTTTCAGAACTATTTTCTTTATTTGTAATGATTGCAACGGCTTATCTAGCATAATATCTTCAACCATCTGAACCTGCCATCCTTTAATAAATATTATGCCGAATGGATACTTTATAAATGGAAAAAATAGTAATAAAGGAATAATCCAAAGCTTCTTATAGAAACTTCTATCAGAAAAGAGATATACGTATCCTTCTTGATATTCTTTAAGCAAATTTTTAAACATTCTCGTGTTATACCTAAAATTTAAAGAGTATTGAGGACTTTGCAAGGGTGATTCTTGGTAATTACAATGGGTTTATATAAACAACTTCCACAAACACTTCCATATTGAAGGATATATAGTTTTTTACCATTAATCATAAATTCGTAAGTTGATGATGTGTATCCTTGATTATTTGATAAAGGAGATGAGCATTTTTCACCTGCTTTACTCTCTTTAACAAAGATTTTATGGAGTTTTAATTCATTACTTAATAATTCAACTTGATCGTAGTCATAATTTACTTCATTTTCTTGAATTAAAGTATTATGGTTTAATGCCTTAAAGAACATAAGATCAGATGTATCCATCTTTATAGATGAACCTACTGCTTTACCTTGAGATAGATTAACCAAACTGTTATATAAAGATGAATCAGTGGTTTGCTCCGTTCTAAATGGATTGCCAACTCTTTTCTTCACAAATGTACCTTGTGAAATATCTTTAAGTCCCTCTGTAACTTCTGCACAAGAAGTTAATGATAAGGTTAGTATTACTACCTTAAATATTTTTCTCATAACATTTCCTTATGGATATTTCTTGATGCAAGAAGCCAAGCTTTTCTTGTAACTACGCCCTTGTTCAGTAATTACATCCGATACTAAGCATTGGTTGTTTTCACATTCCAGTTGATAGACTAAATCAATGGTTTTCTTCTTACTTTTTAGAGTGACATTTACCTGTTCCTTAATAATTTTTATGATAGGTTTTACTTCAACTTGATTTCTCACCATTCCATAGATCCAAAATTCGGAAAGGCATGTTCCGCCGTATTCATACTCATTTTCGTTATGAATATCTGTTGCTTTCATTTGCAAATCTGCAAACTCTTTTGTTGAGTAGCGTTCTAAATCATTGGTTTGATAGACCTTTGCAACGGTATCTACTTTAGCTTGCTCTAAATGTGACAACGCGAAAACGTTTGTAGATACGAATACTGTAGATAAAGATAGAAGTAGCTTATTCATAATAAAAAACCTATAATGATTAATATAAGAAATTTAGGGAAATTTTCAGTAAGAACCCGCATTAAACCTAGCTATAATACATAATCTGGTTGTTTCGCTGTAGCAACTGGTAATCTCTATCAACTACCCTAGTAGTGGGTATTCAAGAAATTTTACAGGTACAAAATGAGTGTCAATGAGAAGATTCGAAAGATCCGAGAAGCAAAGGATTGGTCGCAGGAACAGATGGCTGAAAAACTGGATATGTCATTAAATGGCTATGCTAAAATTGAGCGTGGTGAAAGTAAAATTTACCTAGACAAACTAGAACAAATTGCACAAGTATTTGACATTGATGTAATTGAGCTAATGCAATCAGATGGTAGAAATATCTGTTTTCAAATTGAATCGCCTCTAGGTTCAGTGTATCAAGGCGGTGGAGAAACTCAGTTACTGATTGAGATTGAACGATTGAAGTTGGCTTTGTCTCATGCAAATGATAAAGAAGGATTGTTGAATAAGCTACTTGAACAAAAAGATAGTGAAATTAAGGCATTAAAAGAGTTCGTTCGAATGTTAACATCTGAAGCTCAAGTCTAAAGCTATTATTTTTACTCAAATTCTTTATCTTTTGGATTTTCACATACATTTTTGATTATTCTTTGATAAAATACTAACATAAATTAACAAGCATACAGGATAGAAAAGCTATGAAACCTCTCTCATATCAGTTTTTTATATTTAATAACGAATTTTCACATCTTAGTGTTAATGATGATGATATTCTATCATTTTTGAGATGTTTTGAGAGTTTCTTACCACAAAGAAATCAAGGTATTGAGTTTGAAGTTAAAGATAATAAAATCACTCAAAAAGTTATAGATAGCATTGATCTTCAATCTATTGATAATAAATGGAAAATTGAGTTTAAGCCTAAGCAAATTCTTATATCATATAATCATAGTTATCCAGATGATACTTATTCTTTAGATAAGTTTAATTGTGAAGCATTAAAACTAATAGATAAAATATCTGAAAGAATCTCTTTCGATAATACCATTAGGTTAGGGTTTATAAGAAATATAGCAGAAGAAAATTGTCAAGATTTTATTGAGGAGAAATCAAGTTTCATTAATAATGAGATAGATTCAAATGAACTTATAGAAAAAAGTATCCGTTTTACTTTTAGAAAAAACTCGTCAAATTTAGAGGAACTCCTAAATCATGTTAAAGCCATCAATTACTCCTCTGATGCTAAAATAGAAAGCATCGAAAGTGGATTGGCTTCAGAATTTTCAGGGATTCATGTTCTTGATGATATAAATACTTTAACTTCAAATTTAGTACCTAGGTTTGGACGCGAGAAAATTAGATTATTTTTAAATGAAGTAGAAAATATGTTGAGATAGAAATTATGTATAATTTTGCAACAATGATGGAAACTCCTATAAGAAAATTTGTCTCTAATGAAAAGAAAACAATTTATTTGAAGGAATTTATTTCCAGTGATATAAATACAGATATTCATATATCAACATCATCTAATATTCCTATTGAGATTTTGAATAACAGAAACTTTGAAAAAGAGCTGGTATCAGAATTTCAGGATAAATTTATAAATTTTATGATGTTTGATGAAATCAATGAGGATTATAGTGTTTCTATCGAATTAGAATTATTAAACTACTTTAACAAAAATTCATATGTAACGGGACAATGGTTTTCTAATTTGTTTAGAGACTTTATAAGCGAGCCTAGAGTTTTAATTAATCTATTAAAGATTATAGCTAAATTAGGACATAAAAAAATACCTAACGCACATGTTTGTGTTATGTCATTATTAGCAAATAAAGATGTTGAGATAAAAGATTTTGCAATTAGAGTGTTTGAATCTTGGGCTGATCCTGAATCTTTAAAGATTTTAGATAATACAGTAGTTACTCCTGAATGGTTAGAGTCTTATAGAAAATTGGTAGTTAAAGACCTTAAAACTTGTTTCACAAACTAATTATGTCATTCCTTATTAGAAAAATAACTAAATCAAAGTGGAAAAACTCAAATGATCCACAAGGTGAGAAAGAATTAGAGATCAATAAACTTTCATCTGATGCTATAACATCATGTTTAAGAACATCGAAGAACGCACTTTCTTTCTGGGAAATATCTGATATTAAAAATGAATCAGATTTAGATAATAATAGCGATCTCAAAAATATAATAATAGCATTATTAACCAGCTCAAAAGCTGAGGATGTTAATGTTTTAGATATAGTATATTTTGAAAAGAATGAAGAACAGTTAAATAAATACGGTATCTCATTTGAAAAAACAGAAGGAGATACCGTAGATGATAATCTAAGATCTCTTCATATAGATTTGTGTGATTTAAATCATGAAAATTTAACTTTTATTGCTGATACTATGTGTACTTGCTTAAATAAGAATCAACATAAGAGATTTACAAAAAATTACCTAAAAAGTGTTTTAAAAGAACATCTGGAAGCAAATAAGCATTTGCTTCCAAAATTAACCCCTGAATTACAAGAAAAACTAGGGATATAATCTATATAAGATAGGGCATCTAACTTATTCAACATTATAGTTAGATGCTGTTCTATTTTTTTATTTCCTTGAGTAAAATAGATAGAGCATTTTTTAATTCATTAGATATCATACGATAATATCCTATTAATTCCTTTTCTTGAACAGATATACTATTTTCTAGGCTTATCGTATCAAACATTACGCCATCTCCTGTTAATAACCAAGTAATATTAATCCCTAATCCTTTATGAATTTTCACTAAGGCATCTACATTCGGATCGCGTCCCTCATTTAAGTAATTCATTGCTGAACGATACGAGATTCCTGTTACTTTTGAAAATTCTGTTACGGTCATATTTTTAGCATCTAAGACCTGCTTTAAACGTTCTGATATGCACATTATTTCACATTCCTATTGAAAAAAGTGAATGATTGTGATATTTTGTACACAATCAATATGAATAATATTTCATATTTTAGTTCTATCAAGGTGTGATCTCAATACTATGACACAACATTTTCTTCTTTCTAGCAAAGCTCGCACGCTTTCTTCTTACGAGATAGCACAACTCTCGGAAGAAGAAGCGTATGATTTGCTTTGTGAATTAAGATGGGGTGGAAAAGAGTTCATCACTTGTCCTAAATGTGGGGTACAACACAAGCCTTATTATATTTCTACACGTAAACAATGGCGCTGCAAACACTGTAATCACACTTTCAGTGTTACTTCTGGCACCATTTTTGCTAATCGCAAGAAACCAATTAAGGTTTATCTCTATGCTTTAATGGAGTGGGTAAATGCCGTCAAAGGCTTATCATCCCTTCAATTAGCACGTAATGCAAAACTTAATCCTCGCACGGCATTTGTTTTATCACATAAATTTCGCAAGGCTTTACTGGAAAGTCGTGATATGAAACCCCTTTCAGGCGTGGTCGATATGGACGGTACTTATGTTCACCCTGCACCACGCAAAGCAAATAAGAAATCTGACCGTATTGACTATCGTTTAAAGGAAAATCAGAATCCTGATAAACGTTGTGTAATGGTTGCACGTGAGCATTATTCGTCAGAAGAAAAAGCCAGTAATGCGCTGCATTGTGGGGCAAAACGCTCTCACGTTTTTGTGGCGCATACGGAATCACAATCGGTAGTGAAAAATTTTGCCGATAAGTTCATTAAACCTAATACGCAAATCAATACCGATGAAAGCACTGCTTATGATGTCTTGTTGCCTTACTATAACTTGAGAACTGTAAACCATAAAGAAGAATATCGTAGTGACTTAGGTGTAACGAACAATCAGGCAGAAAGTTTATTCAGTCGTTTCAAACGTCTGTACTACGGACAAGTTCACCGTATCAGCAACGAATACTTACTTAACTATGCTAATGAAATTGCCTACCGTGAGGACAATCGCCGCACCTCAAATAAAATGCAGTTTATTGACGTACTAAGCCGATGTTTGAAAACCACTAACGATAACAATGAATGGTGCGGTTATTGGCAACGTAAAATTATTCATCGAGAAGTGATTTGGCAGTAGATATATGGCATACAACTTAGATAAGAAGCTAAAAGAATTTGAGTTTGAGCGTAAACAAGTCTTGCATCATCTTGCGTTACTTGATGCGAATATTGCCACATTAAAACGTGCTATTGAGCTTACTCAACAGGAAAGTGATGTAGTCCTTTATAATACGGACAACTTTGTGTACCGTTCCAAATATAAGCTCTTTAAAGGGAAAATTCGTAAATACATCGTGCAAATGATGCGAGAAGCCCCCAACAAAGCCTTTACAATTGCCGAACTCACGCAGCGCATTTTCGATATTGAACAAAATCCTGACACGCCATCTGAAAAGCATCTTGATTCCGTTCGTAAACAACTGAATGAGTTTTATAAAAGAGAATGGATTGATAGAATTCAAATCAGTCGAAATGAGGTTCACTGGCAATGGAAACAAAAATAGCGGTATTTCTACCGCTATTTACTATCCTTGCTCAAGTGTTCTCAATCGCCAATGTTGTGAGTTATCTATTAAGCATTTTTCCACTAACGATTTATACTTTAAATAGTTTAATGTACAAGCAATCGTTTGTGATTGTTTATACGGTATAACTTCTTCAATCTCTTGCCCATCTAACTTCATCGCCTGATATGTAATCTCCTTCACACTTAACCATTTTGAAGGCTCTTGTTTTAGTACCTGAGCAATCAACTCTTGAGGTGAAGTTTGGAAACGAAGATTTCTAAATTTTGGGTTTGACGGTAAAGACGGTCCTTCCCGACCTTTTGCGTGATTTAATGCCATACGATAGTCTGAAATCTTCCGATCAAGATCTTTTAATTCTTTATGGAGTTGCTTGATTTTCGCTGCAATTTCTTTCTTTTCGGTTTCAATTTCTTCAATCGCTTCTTCAAGCGCATTTTCCAAAGTTGATTTTTGTTTTGTCATTGACTATTCTTACCTTTCGTACATAAAAGATAAGAAAATGTAGCAGAAACAACAAATTAAATCTTTGTGCAACTGCTACATAATACCGCTATTTTTGACCGCTCTTTATATTTGATAACTCAATTATAGGTGTTGATTAATAAACGCCGCTAATTGATTTTTTGGTAATGCACCCACTTGTGTAGCAACAAGTTGGCCATTTTTGAAAAGTAGTAAAGTTGGGATACTACGTACACCAAATTGACCTGCCACTAATTGGTTGTCATCTACGTTGATTTTAACGATTTTTGCTTTACCTGCAAATTCAGGTGCGATTTCATCTAAAATTGGCGCAATCATTTTGCAAGGGCCACACCATGGCGCCCAGAAATCCACTAATACTGGAATATCAGATTGCACAACAGTAGTTTCAAAATCTGCATCATTAATATGTAATACTTCGCTCATTTTTGTTTCCTTATTTAATAAGGTGCTGACGAATCAACACCTAACGTTAATTAACGCTGTGCATAATAACACAAGGTATATTGGATTGCACAGATTAGTCCGATTGATAAAAACTAATTACTTAAGCTGTGCAAATGCCTGTAATAAATCGGCTTTGATGTCTTCTACATCTTCTAAGCCAACAGAAAAACGCAATAATGTGTTTGTAATACCACGAGCGACGCGTTCTGCTTCTGGAATATCCATATGGGTTTGGGTCGCAGGATAAGTAATAAAACTTTCTGTACCGCCTAAGCTTTCAGCAAAGGTAATCAACTTGATCGATTTTAAGAACGTATTTACCCAATTTTCATCTTTCAAACGGAAAGATAGCATTCCGCCTTTGTTTGGATATAACACGCTATCAATTTGTGGCTGTTCGCGTAAAAATTCTGCAATCGCCTTCGCATTATCTTGATGGCGTTTCATACGTAATGAAAGGGTTTTCATTCCACGCACGGTTAACCAAGAATCGAATGGTGAAAGTACTGCGCCTGCACCATTTTGAATATAGGCGATACGATCACAAAGCTCTTGTCCTTTTGCAATAATCAAGCCAACTAAACTATCATTGTGACCTGCAATATATTTCGTGCCACTGTGGATTACAATATCCGCGCCTAAATCTAATGGACGAGATAACACAGGAGTTAAGAAAGTATTGTCTACAATCATTAACAAGTTGTGTTTTTTCGCTAATTTTGAAATTTCTGCCACATCACATTCTTCCATTAATGGATTAGATGGAGTTTCAATAAAAATCGCTTTTGTATTTGCTGTAATCGCAGCTTCAATTTCAGCTAAAGAAGCAGTATTCACATAAACAGGTTTTACACTGTTGTTATTTTTATAGGCAAAATCCAATAAACGGTAAGTCCCACCATATACATCACTTGACACAATCCATTCATCAGGGCCTTTAAATAGGTTCATTAACACTTGAATTGCCGCCATGCCGGAGGAAAAGGCAAAACCACGATCACCATTTTCTAATTTTGCTACAGTATCTTCCAAAACACTACGTGTTGGGTTTTTCGTACGCGTATAATCAAACCCGGTACTTTCACCAATCCCATGGTGGCCATAAGCTGTTGAAAGATAAATTGGCGTAGAAACCGCACCAGTGCGCTCATCACTGCGATTTCCCGCTTGGGCTAATAATGTATCGATAGAATATTGTTGTGTCATAATTTACCTCTAAAACATGCAAAAATTTGACCGCGCTTTTCTTGATTTAATGGCGAACAAAACGCTCCAATTTTGTCACAAACCCAATCACGATAAAAGTAGAAATTGAAAACTAAGCTAAAATTATATTCTTGTGTCAGATTTTGCTGTAATTTCAACCGAAACGAAGATTTTTTCAACATTTGAATTTTTTTTTCAGATCTTCGATTGACAGAATTTAAAATTTCCGTAAAATTCACCGCACTAACAGCGTATGCGGGAATAGCTCAGTTGGTAGAGCACGACCTTGCCAAGGTCGGGGTCGCGAG